>Ga0123355_10004662_pt1 | contig 19959 bp, 12 predicted proteins | sample TergutEmb28metaG_3_FD_89872 | JGI IMG/M metagenome (GOLD analysis project Ga0123355, IMG submission 89872) | Embiratermes neotenicus P1 segment gut microbial communities from Petit-Saut dam, French Guiana - Emb289 P1 | ecosystem: Host-associated > Arthropoda: Insects > Digestive system > Gut ...
GGATCGAACCCGCGACCTACGGTTTTGGAGACCGCCGCTCTACCAGCTGAGCTACACCCCTAGGTCCATTGTTTTAAACTTGACGGCAGACGCTGAAAAAACCGTCGGCCTGTATAGTACCACAATTTTTCCATGTTTACAATACTAAATTTTCAACTTTTTATCCATGCGGGAGAAGAGCAAGAACGCTATACTAGTATTAAGAGGTGTTTATATGGCTTTGATTAACAACGCTATGCTTGAAAGACATAAACTGATCCGCATTTTTGATGACCAAAGGGACAGCCGCATTTTAGTCGTATGCGCACCGGCAGGCTATGGCAAAACCGTAGCCGTGGAGCAATGGCTTGACAAAGACACACGGGCAAAAGCCATTTTGTCTTTGGATGAATACGACAATAACTTATCCGGATTTTGCGAACGCTTTTGCGCTGCGCTGCGCACCTGTCAGCCTCAAAATCAGACTCTTGACGAGATCGTTTCTCATAAGTTTTTTCAAAAAGCCCCCAACGAATTTTCACTTCGGGCGATTGCCGCTCTTGCCAACAGAAAGCAAGCGGTAATCGTTATAGATGACTTGCACCTGATTCACGATAGAGAAGTCTTGCAAGCTCTCCTTGTATTCATTAAGCGGTTGCCGAAAAACTTTCAAATCGTTTTGATTAGCCGTCATGAACTGCCGCTGGGTCTTTCGGAATTGTGGCTCAAAGGCCAGGCTACCCGGATCAGCGCGGATCAATTCCTTTTCAGCAATAAGGATATAGTGGCTTTGTATAAAAAGCGAGGTCACGACATTACGGATTCACAGGCAAAAGAAATTTGCCAAAAAACGCAAGGTTGGGCGATAGGCTTAAACGCGATACTTCTGTCTGATGGAAGAGCTTATGATAGGGTATATGATTATCTGGAAGAGTTTGTTCATGCAAACATATGGGAACACTGGGATGAAGCTACCCGTGAATTCATGCTTCACACGGCGAATCTGCGGACGCTCGTTCCGGAGTTGTGCGATGAGGTGACAGGCAAAGATGACAGTAGTAAAATTTTAGAAGAATTAGTACAAAAAGGAGCGTTTGTCACACAGCAAAAAAGAGGCGTCTATAGATATCATGACTTGTTTCAGCAGTTTTTGAAGCATATGGTGAGCGAGCGCGGCGAAGATTTTTTGAACATACTTCTTGAAAAAGAGGGTTATTGGCATCTGGGTAAGATGGATTTTTACAGTGCGGTAGATTGTTTTATAAGATGCAAGAGTCACGAGGGTATCGCAAAATGGTTCGATAAACTGGACTATTCCGACCGTGCAGCTCTTCTGGCGAGTAGGTTCTTGACAGTCGTTAAAAATCCTGAAGTCGAAAGCGTCATGCGTAAAACTCCGCACTTGCTTATTATGCTTGTTTGGAGATCATTTGCCGAGGGGAACAAGGACGATATCGTCGCCTATATGGATGAGTACTATGCAAGAGTTCCTGAGATCGCGCTCAAGCGCCCGGCGTCAGCACATGAAATATTCTTTGTACGGATACTTGATTTTCGTGTGCCTACAGGGCAGATAATGAGCGAGAGCAACAAGCTGACCAAGATGGTTTCAGGTATGCTGAACAAGGCGATAAGTGTGGCTTTTAAAAAAATCCTCTCTGAGTCAACCGTACGGCGGTGGATCGTCCCTATGAATACACCTATGTTCCACCGTGGGATAAGGGATTTTTCGGACTTGGCTATCGGAGATACCGCTGAGACTATTGACAATATATTATCGAAATTCGGCTGGGCCTTTGGTGAAGAAGGATCCATGATCAGTGAGGTCGGAAAAGCAGAAATGTTTTACGAACAAGGTCTTTTAGAACAAGCTAACGAACATGCCATTACTGCAATAGCCAAGGTGAAGAGTCATTTCACAGCAGAGATTGCGTTCTGCGCATTTTCGATATTTGTCTGTACGCTGGACGCTCTCGAAATGGAAGATTCGGAAGATGTAAAAACAGCACTTGAGTCAATGGCGAAGATAATTGACGACAATAAAGCCTACCACCTGACGACTAATTTCTTGGCATTTAAGGTCCGCCGTCATATAGCTGCCGGTGACACTAAAGCCGCCGAAGATTGGCTCAATGAAACGATTTTTGAAACTCCCGATCTGTACAGAGTGTATGCTGATATCACCACAAGCAGAGCGCTCATAGCTACCGAGCAATATGACTCAGCGATAGTTTTGCTTAAAAAAGTCTTGGAAACTGTATGTGCATTTGAGCGGACACTTGATATTATTGAAACGCGGATTTTGCTCGCGATTGCTTATTGGAAAAAGAAAAGAGGCTTCCAAGATGAGGCACTTGAACACTTGGAAGATGCTATTTGGTCGGCATATCCTTATGGTTTTGTGCAAGCTTTTGTAAATGACGGAGCAGAACTTTCTAGCATGTTGCACAGGTTATTAAACCGTATCAAGCAGAGACCGAAAGATGACAGTAAACCCTTGAGTTTTGTAAAATTACTCTCCATGAAAACCCAAATGAAGAGCAATGTAGCGGAAAAAGAGGTAAAAAGCACCGAAAAATATACGCAGAAGCAGATAGCAGTAATGCAACTGCTCTGTCAGGGAAAAACTTACAACGAAATGGCAGAAGCTTTGGGCATTCAGCGGTCAACTCTTAGAAATCATCTTGAACAAATTTATAAAAAACTTGATGTCACGAGTATGGCGGACGCAGTGACGAAAATAGAAGTATCAGGAATACTCAAGACCATTGGTGAGTGAGAGGCGACTTAACCCGTACTGCCGCAGTGGTTTAGAGAGACGGCACGATTAAAGAAAGGTGACGAAAAAGCTAAGGCAATAGCTAAATTAAGTGTGCGCTAAGCAGCGCTTAAATGGATAAATACTGAACTAATATCACGGCTCTTGGGGGTTATGCACCCCCCTGGGGCCGATTGTCATGCCTGAAAATATGTTGTAGAGTATAAAGTGCCGTGAGTTGGGTTTGCTTGAGGAAATGCGGAAAAACCCTTGCAACTACAGGGTTTTTGTGGCAATTTTTGGCGATTCGGTGACAATTGTGTGACGTCTATGGTGTAAGCTACACTACGAGAACATTAGGAAAATTTTGATATGAAAAATATCGGGAGGACACAACATGAAGATGAAGAGCATAGTGAAGAGGGGCGGATCACTTTTATTAGTATTGTTACTGATTATAAGTATCCCCATGATGGCATTTGCGGAGCCTGACCACGAGCCGGAAGAGTATTACACTAACGGCATACAGGAAATCGTCGTGCCTGAGAACAATGCGCCTGAGTCGGAAGAACCGGGCGAAATCGTCGTTATAGACGAAGACGGAAATGAAATAATTGTATCAACAACCGGTGCGAGTGCAGCAGGCGGCTTTGCAAGTGTTGCACCATTTGACGCTCCAACATTCATTCCGCCGACTGCTCCTACAGCGCTGACTGTCAATGAAGCAGGTCGTAGAGAAGTAACAGTTACTACTGCTGCAGCTCTCCGTACAGAACTACAAACAGCGGCAAACAGAACTCCTCTAAGATTAACAATAACCGGCAACTTGGATATTGCGTCAGCAGATGGAACAATAACTGTAAACCATCCTGACGTTATAATTCAAGGTAGCGGAGCAATTCGCACAGCAGCTACACCAGCTGCAGGCTTCCCGGCACTAACAGTACCCGAAGGCACTACATTAGTACTTCGTGCACGCGTTTCGCGTGCTACAGGCACAGGCACACGTAATGGCTTTGGTATTATAGTACAAAATGGCGGTAGGCTCATCATGGACGCACCAGAATCACAAGTAGATACTGGTGCTGCACCTGCAGATGCAAATGCAGCCGGTGGTGTAACCGTAGCCGGTTCAAATGCAATATTCCAAATGCAAGCCGGTCGTATCAACGATAACAGTGGTCCCAATGGTGGTGGTGTACTAGTACGTGACGGCGCGACATTTAATATGTTCGGTGGTCGCATACACCAAAACAGAGCGACAACCACTGCGAACCACTCTGGTGGTGGTGGTGTGCGTGTTATTGAAGGCAGTACATTTAATATGTACGGCGGCACGTCTTATCAACACGAGACTGGTGATATAAGACGCGGTCTTTCAGAAGCCACACTAAGAACAGCTGTTAATGGTCTTTTCGCAACCAGTGGTGCAGCAGCAGTACAAGGCACATATGCAGTTGTAGAAAACAATAGAATTGACCCAATATCCGGTGCGGCAGACAACCCTGTTGCAGCACAACGAAACTGGAACAGAGCACTTCGCGGAGGCGTTGGCGTTTTTGTTGCCGGTCAAGGCACAGAGTTCAACCTGTTTAGTGGTAATGTCCGTAATAACTGGGTAGGCGACAGACCGCAATTTTATGGTATCCCTGCAGTTGGTATGTATACAAATAACGTATACGGCTCAGGTGCCGGTGTTCGTGTTTCACAACAAGCAACATTTAACATGACCGGCGGTCGTATCAACAACAACCATCTAACAGGCGGCGGTAACGCTTCTTGGGGTGTTGGCGGCGGCGGTGTAGCTGTTCGTGACGTAGGCACAGTATTTAACATGTATAGCGGTAGTATTACTTTTAACAGCCGTCCGGGCTGGCTGCCGAACTATGGTGACGTAGGTCGTCACGGCACTAACATAGGAACAGAAAGTAACGCTTCAGGCCTTGGTCACGGTAGTGGTACAGGCGGTGGCGGTATATACCTCTCCAACGGTGCAGTTGTAAACCTAATGGGTGATGCAGATGTATCTTTCAACGCAGCACGTCGTGGTGGTGGTATCGCTATGGAAGGCTGCACAATGGGTAGCCCGTTCCCGACCGAGCATGGTGTAGACGGTCTCTTCGGTGGCGGTTCCATTAACGGTGTGGTTGACTGGAATAATGTTACTACAGTTCTTAACATAAGCCAGAGCGCAACTATCAACAACAACCGTGCGATTGAAGGCTGGATGAATGCATCCGGTGGTGGTATCTTCGTAGGGCCGCATTCAGAAGTAAGAATGTTTGGTGGATACTTAGAAGACAACGAAGTTACCAACTGCGTTGAAGGATGGATGGCAAACGGCGGCGGCGCACGTGTAACAGCACGCGGCCACTTCATAATGATGGGCGGCTATGTACGTAACAACCGTGCCCTTCACACGACATACGGTGGTGTACCGGATGGTGGCCTCCAAACATCAGCAACGCGCCTGCGTCGTATACCCAGACGTTCAGTCGGCGGCGGTCTTGCAGCGAGATCTGACCGTGGTTCCGGAGTTAACGCTCCTGCAGTCAGACCGGATGGTTCAAGATTAAATGACGCTCGTATTACCATTTTCGCAGGTACTCTTTATGGTAACGAAGCCGGTCGCGGCGGCGGTATCGGCATGAACGCAAACAGTACTGTTATAATCCACGGCGGTACAATTAAGTATAACTATGCTGTAGGCTTCCCTGCATACGGCACAGACCACACAAATGCCGGTAATGCCGGTGGTGGTATTGCAACATTCGAATCAGAACTAGACACAATCAACACAGCATTACAAAGACTTACAGTAAGACCAAATGCAACAATTAGGGACAACAGAGTTGTAGGCTTGTTCAGACCGGGCGGTTCAGGAACAATAACAGGTCCTATTACATCACAGGGTAACGGTTTGCTGCAAAATGCGATAGCAGGCGAAAGACTTTCCACATGGATACATGGCAACCGTGCGATGTCTATACCATCATTGGATCAACATCCTTCACGTAACTTGAGCTTGCCTGTAGGCTTCCCGCATCCATCTATGACTCAACTTAGGGCTGCAGGTCATCACCTGATAATCAACGACAACTTCTATCGTGACCACGGTGACTATCATCATTTACCGATGAATCCGCCGCCGGCCGATCGTAACCCATGGCGCATCAGCCCCGGCGTAGTTACAGAGGGTCACGTCCATCCGTTTAATAATTTTGATATCGGAACAGCAAGAAACGTTGTACTTTACCCTGCGTTGGGTATACAGCCATACTTTGAGGGCCGTAGATATGACCCTATAACAGACGAGACAGACTTCTACCAAGCGCATTGGGGTGTAGTACAGGTGAGTACTCCTGTAGAAAGCCAAACCATACGCCGATATGCTCATGCACCGAGATATGATGCCACACTGCAATACTGGCGCTCATCACCATTCATAGACCCACCATTTAACGTAATGATCGGCAGACCTATGGCAGATATCGTAGCGAGAAACTTTGCAAACTCGACCGTTCTCGGAGTTGATTACAGCACAGCTAATCCGCTGCTGCTCAACGTCCGTGAAGAGCAAGGGCGTTACATCGAAGTCCACTTCCTAGACACAGTAAGAACCCCTGTGACTATGACTTTAGTTACAACGGAAGAAGAAGTGCGCCAAGGCGGCAGCATAGACCTAACTGCAAGAATTCAGAGCCAATTCTACGCCATGACCGACTATGTATACGAGCGTTACGAGTTCCCGCTAAGATTCTGGGATGTTGTTACTAACAACTACATATATCCCGGCGGAACTGACTTTGTATACCGCAGAGTTGTAGACGGCGAGGGCGAATATGTAAGAGAATATGTTAAAGACCGTGTAGAAACACTTCCGATTACTGTCACCTACCGTCCGGAAGAGGGCGAAGATGTCACCGCATTCCATTATGAAAGAGGCGACGATCAAAGTGAAGACTGCGAACTTGATTTAGACTTCCACAACCATGACGCACCAATCACAGTTACCGACACAGAGTTAGCAGGCAGAGAGAGAACAAGAACAGTTCCTGTTATCTTCCCACCGCAATCAATAGTAGAGTGGACGGTGACTCGTGAAGACGGCACACCAGAGCCCGGTGTTACAGTTACAGTAGACGAAGACGGTAATATTACGCTAAATGTGTCACGCGATGCAGAGCCCGGCGAGATAACAGTAACAGGTAGAGTAGACGGCACAAATGTAACCGGTGAATTGGAGATTACCATAGTCGAGCTAGGCGCACGTATCACATTCCATGCTTATGGTAAATATTCATTCCAAACACCTAACGGACCTGTAGACTATATCGAAGTTCCTGTAACATTTGGTGAAGCTCCGGACTTCAGCGCTGTTGAAGCGTATCTTGATTATGTTGACTATCGCGGCGCACTGGCATTCTGGGGATGGTTTACGGATGATGGCTTGGCTACAGGTATAGGCCGAAGCGATCTGGACGCATATGGTCGCAGAAACGGATTCCGCAGACCGGCCGTAGGAACATCAGGATTTGAACACATTACAGTTATCATTCCTGGTACGGGCGCAGAGGTGTTATCGGAAAAATTTGCGACCATTACAGAAGACGAGTTTGATGATTTGGCTGACGAAGATGGAAACATAGACCTGTTTGCAATCTGGTCCTTGTGGGGAGATGTGGATGATAATGATGTAGTGGACTTAGTAGATGCCAACCTATTGTTCCAACATGCACGCGGAGCATATCCACAACCTGTAATCAATTTGGCAGCTGGAGATGTTCACCGTGATGGAATTGTGGATTTGGTAGATGCAAACGTAGTATTCCAATATGCACGCGGAGCAAGTCCACGCCCTATTTTGGGTCTAAGATCAACACCTCCGACACCTTAAATCACAGACATACAATTGAAGTTTTGAAGTAAATCAAAAAACATCTTCGGTGCGAAAAGCACCGAAGATGTTTTTGCGAGGCATTTGCAAGGCAAGAATGTTTTTATAAGACAAGTAGCACTTGCGAGAGACCATTTTTTTATGATAGAATAGAATGAGCGCTATTTTACAAATAGATTCGAGGAACGATATGAAACACATCTCATGCGGTTTAGACCACATAAACGATTATATTTCAAAAATAAAGCCTTTGGATGATGAGGCTATGGAGCAGGCAAGACGCAGGCAGGCTGAACTTGTCAAGCCGCCGGGCAGTCTTGGCAAGCTTGAAGAAATCTCAATCAAACTCGCAGGCATCAGCGGAGATGTTTTTTACAATACTGATAAGCGCTGTGTCATAATCATGTCTGCGGATAATGGTGTCTATGAGGAAGGTGTCGCGGCAACTCCTCAGTCGGTGACATACTTGCAGACTATAAACTTTATTCGCGGAATAAATGGCGTGGCGGCTATCGCAAAGCATTTCAATACTGACTTAATAGTTGTGGATGTCGGAATCAATGCGGATATCAATCATCCGCAGATAATAAACCGGAAAATCAGAAAGTCAACTTGGAATATTGCAAAAGGCCCTGCAATGACTTATGATGAGGCGGTTTCGGCTGTCTTGACAGGCATTGAAACTGCGATAGAAGCGGCGAAGTCCGGGTATAAGCTGTTAGGTGCAGGTGAGATGGGGATTGCAAACACAACCACATCTGCGGCAGTGCTCAGCGCGCTTACCGGGATTGGTGCAGATAAAGCGGCAGGCAAGGGTGCCGGGCTTACGGATAAGGCATATGAGCATAAAGTACATGTAGTACGGACTGCAATTGAGCATAATAAGCCAAATCCAATGGATGCTGTTGATGTTCTGGCAAAAGTTGGCGGTTTTGATTTGGCGGCTTTGGCAGGGGTGTTTATCGGTGGGGCTGTTATGAGAGTTCCGGTAGTTATTGATGGTTTTATATCTATGGTTGCGGCTCTGGCAGCGGCGAGGATTGCGCCGCTTGTTAAGGAGTATATGATAGCATCCCATGTTTCTTTTGAGCAGGGTTTTGTTTCTGCTGCCGGGGCGCTGGGAGTAGAGCCTTGCTTGAATCTTGAAATGAGATTAGGAGAGGGAAGCGGTTGTCCTATCATGTTTTCTGTGATTGATGCTGCATGTGCGGTTGTAAAGAACATGGGAACATTTGCCGAGGCTGAAATAAATGACGAATATCTTGAAGAAATCAGAGTCGGCGATAAATTTACGGTATGATATAGAAAGACCAGGGATTTTCAACTCCCTCAGCCGACATAGCCGACAGCTCCCTCGCGGAGGGAGTCGGATTTGAAAACAGAAATATTTTAGGAGAAAGTATGAGAATATTCATTTCAGGCGGCTGCAAAAATGGTAAGTCGTTTTATGCACAGAGGTTAGCAAAAGATGCTGCTTGTTCCGATAGCGGTGCTTCGTTGCCGCTGTATTATGTTGCCACGATGAAGTCTGTTGATTCTGAGGATGATGAGAGAATCGCGCGGCATGTTGATGAACGTGCCGGTTGGGGATTCACAACGATTGAGCAGCATGAGCGCATTGAGGAAATCTTGCAAAGATGCGATAATAACGGTTCGTTTTTACTTGATAGTTTGACGGCGCTCCTAGCGGAAGAAATGTTTCGGTCTGATGGGAGTGTTGATGATCAAGCGGCTGTGAGGATCGAGCAGGGTATTAGTCAGGTTTTAGATTCAGTTTCAAATATTGTTATAGTGTCTGATTATATATATAGTGATGCGGCTGTGTTTGATCCGCTTACAGAATTATATCGTAAGTCACTGGCGATGCTCGACAGAGCGGCGGCGAAGATGTGTGATGTGGTTCTTGAAATTTCATTTTCAGGAGTTATTGTACACAAAAATTCCCCTCTGTGGAGGGGTGTCGCGTAGCGACGGGGTGGTTAAAATAATGTGAACATCTTTAGGTTGCTGACATTGCTTTGTGAAAGAGGGCAATCATCAACATGGTAAGATATGTGAGGACAGATGGGAAATTTTTTAAGTGTCTTTAAAGGTTTATACATGTCTTTTGGAATGTTTTGTACCATTCCTCTTCCGGGATATTGGGATGAATCAGGCACTAAACATATGATGCCTTGGTTTCCGCTCGTTGGGGCATTGATAGGGTTTATTTGGTGGGGACTGGCTATAGGGCTTGTGTTCCTTGGAAATTGGGTGCCTGCGCCGCTTTTGGCAGGTGTGTTTATGCTGATTCCTCTACTATTTGCAGGATTTATTCATCTCGATGGTTTTATGGATACGAGTGATGCTATTTTGTCAAGGCGCTCTATTGATGAGAAGATGCGCATATTAAAAGATTCTCATACAGGGGCTTTTGCAGTGATAATGGTTGCGATTTTATTTATCATGCAATATGCGGCATCCTTGTCGGTATTTATGCAGGAGACAAATTTTGCACTGCTTATTATGATTCCGATTGTTTCGCGCTCTTTTTCGGCTCTGTCAATACTGTGTATAAGGCCGATGAATCCTGATGGATATGCGGCTGTTTTCAGGCCGGATTCTCCCGCGGTCCACCGCATTGTAACTTTGGTTGATTTGATTATAGTATTTGTTTTGGCGTGGTTTATTTTTGGCTTGCCGGGGCTAATCGTGGGCGGAGCGGTAGCTGTTGGATTTTCGGTTGCGATGCTTTGTGCTTTGAAAAGTTTTAATTTCAAGGGTGTATCAGGCGATTTGGCCGGATTTTCGTTAACTATTGCGGAAGTTTGCGGAATTATTGCTATTGCGATAATTATAGTAGGAGGATATGTATGATTTTGATTTTTGGCGGAGCGTATCAGGGGAAGTTTGATTATGCCGTGGAGAGATTTAACTTGACGGGAGACGAGATATATCGTTGCAGCAGGTATAGTGTTGTGATGCCGATGGGCAGGAAATTAGTGTACGAACTTGATAAATGGATTTTTGCATTGCTTGAGGCTGATGATAATGCTGATGGCGCGGTGAAGCAGTTTATTGAGAATAATAAGGGTGCAATCGTTATCTGTAATGATATCTCTTGCGGGGTAGTTCCTATTGATCCGCTAGAGAGGGCATGGCGCGAGGCTGTCGGCAGAGCGATGGCAGCTATGGCACGTGAAGCAGATGAGGTTGTGAGAATTTTTTGTGGTATAGCCACGGTTATTAAGGGCTAGAAAGGATTGATTTAAAATGAAAAACGGATCGAAAATTGTGAGGATTCTGGGCTTAGTTCTTATAGCGATGCTTGTTTTAAGTGCCGCTGCATGTGGGGGAGATAATGGGCCTGCTCCGGCGGATGTACCGGAACAAAATGGCGGAGCTGCCGAATATGAGAATGGTAATGACAATGGCAATGGTCAAGAAGAGCCTGCTGAACCGGAAACAGGGGGCGGCGATGGCGCGGTGACAAGACCACTAATTACGGAAGATAGAGACGGAAATCCGATCACACTTCCCGATAGCATAAACACTATTATTTCTATGGGCCCTGCGAATACAGAGATTATCGTTGCGCTGGGGCTTGGTGATAAAATAATTGCAATGGATGCTTTTTCTGCCGGTATTGCCGGAGTTAATCAGGAGATTCCGCATTTTGATATGTTAAATCCCGATGGGGAGCAGCTTATAAACTTGATGCCTGATGTTATTTTTGTTCCCGGAATGAGCAGGCAGGGCGGTGCTGAAGATCCGTTTTGGCTCGTGTCGCAAGCCGGTATTACTGTTATTTACATTCCGTCAAGCACGAGTCTTGATGCGATAATGGATGATATCCGTTTTATCGCTGCGGTTTTGGATGCAGATGAGCGTGCGGAAGCTATTATTTCGGAAATGCAAGGCGAAATAGACAGGATAAGGGCTATCGGTGAAACGATAACTGATGCCAGAACAGTTTATTTTGAAGTTTCACCTGCACCGCATATGGTGAGTTTCGGCAGCGGAACATTTTTGACTGAAATGATTGAGATAATCGGGGCAGTAAATATTCTGGCGGCAGATATCTATAGTTGGTCGTCAGTTTCCGATGAAATAATTCTGATGCTTGATCCGGATGTAATTCTGACAAGTACGAATTTCATTGATGATCCTGTCGGTGAAATAATGTCAAGGTCCGGATGGGATGCAATCACGGCGGTTAGGGATGGTGCGGTGCATTTTATTGATACAGATGCAAGTAACCGGCCGAGTCATAATGTTGTGTCAGCACTTCTTGAGATGGCATATGCTGTCTATCCGGAAGAATCATGGCGGCGCGGCTGATAAATTTTCAGGGGGCAGGATGTCCCCGCAGCAACCCTCGGCACTACGTTACGTGCCACCCCTTTTATATGACAGGGGAGACAAAATTACCTTGAAGGAAGCGAAATGAAAGTAAAAGTCGTTATAACAATAATTTTGGCGCTTCTTGTAATAGTGCTGGGAGTAGGAATCGGGAGCGTGTGGGTGCCGCCCGGAGAGATTTGGGATATTATGCGGCACAGAATCTCCGGTGTGGAGCTGCCTGAACATATAAGACCTGCGACGGTGTCGATTGTCTGGGCATCGAGGCTTCCGCGCACTTTGCTTGCGTTTATTGTCGGAGCGGCTCTGTCAGTCAGCGGTGCTGTTATGCAATCTGTATTACGCAATCCGCTGGCGTCTTCGTATACATTAGGTGTCTCGTCAGGTGCGTCGCTCGGTGCCGGGCTTGTAATTCTCTTCGGCGTAACTATTCCTTTTGTCGGAATGATGTCATTACCTGTGTTTGGATTTGTATTCGGACTCGGTACTATCATTCTTGTGGTTGCGTTTGCATCTCGGATAGACGGACGTATGGAAAATAATACGATAATTCTGACGGGTATGGTGTTTTCGCTTTTTGTAAATTCTGTAACGACACTCATGTCCGCAGTCCAAAGAGAGCATTTGCAGCGGCTTATTTTCTGGCAGATGGGTAGTTTTTCGATGAGAGATTGGTCAACGGTGCTTATTCTCGTTCCAATTGCTATCGCCGGTATTATCTATATAGTGCATTTTAACCGTGAGCTTGATATGATGACTTTCGGCGAGGAACAGGCAAAGACGATGGGAGTCAATCTCAAGAGGGTCAAATGGATATTGCTTATAACAGCAGCGGCACTTACGGGCAGTTCAATTGCATTTGTGGGTGTAATTGGTTTTGTTGATTTGGTTGCGCCGCATATTGTCCGACGGGTGTTTGGAGTTTCGCACAGGTATGTAATTCCTTTGTCGGCGGTCTTTGGCGGAACATTCATGGTTTTGTGCGATCTTATCGCAAGGACTGTAGTTTCGCCGTCGGAGCTTCCGGTCGGAGCTGTTTCGGCTCTTGTCGGTGCGCCGTTTTTTGCATATATATATTTCGGCAAACGCGCAAGAGCGTAGCTTTGCACCGCCTCTTTCCGCCTGTTTTACGCGTTTTTCGGTTAAATATAATAATATTCTGCCCTCAAAACCCGCAAAACAGACGAAAACAATCGGCACAAATCTAAGATCGTGATTTTTTGAGAATGGAACGCTAATTATGTTAACAGTTAAGAATATTAGTGCCGGATATGGCGGAGTTGATGTTGTGAGGGATATCTCATTTTGCGTGAGCAATAATGAGAACTTATCTATAATTGGGCCGAATGGATGCGGAAAAACAACGCTGCTTCGGGCAATTGCGAACATTCTTCCATACAGAGGTGAAATTGAAATAGACGGCAAATCGCTTCGGAACATGAAGCATAAGGAGATTTCACGAAAAATCGCCATGCTAAGTCAGATGTCGGGCATTTATTTTCAGTATAGTGTCTATGACACGGTGATGATGGGCAGATACTTACATATTAAGGACAAAATTCTTGGGCTTCCGTCAAAGGAGGACAAGGATTATGTGATAAATTGTCTTGAGGCGGTTGATCTTGTAAATGTCGCTGATAAGGCGATAACCGAGCTTTCGGGCGGGCAGTTGCAGAGGGTTTTTCTTGCGCGGACTCTGGCGCAATCGCCGGAGATTATTCTGCTTGATGAGCCGACGAATCATCTTGATCTTAAATATCAGATTGAGCTTGTGGATTATTTAAAAGTTTGGGCGGCTCAAAACAAGCGGACGGTAATAGGGGTTATGCACGACATAAATCTTGCAATCAAGCTTAGTGATAACATTTTGGTGATGAAAAACGGCGAGATTAAGGGGATAGGAAAAACCGACGAAATCGTTTCCGATACACTGCTTAAAGAGGTGTACGAAATTGATGTCGCCGGGTATATGAGGGATTCGCTTAAACGCTGGGAGACGGTGCGATAGTCAGCATGTAAGTGACTTTGCGAGCTACGGTGACTCATTTGTTGCCGTGGTTCTTTTGCCGAGCAAAAATGCGATGATGAATCCTATGACGCACAGGATTGCGCCGACAATTATAGCGGGAACGGATGTTCCGCTTTGGTAGACTATGGGATTTTGGAAAAGTGTAATAAGAGAGGCGACGATGAGACCGAGGATCACCGCGTAAACTGATTTATGGTAGTCACGCAAGAGCTTTTCCATTATCCGCGCCATAAAGATTACTCCGATGAGCGCACCAATGCCGAAAGGTGCTAATACAACTACGATTTCAAAAAGCAAATCCATGTTGCGCGGGTCAACCAGATACGAGCCGATATTAGAAACTGTAGAGACGATAAGCGGATACAGCCCCATTATCAGGAGTATAAATGCACCGCTCAGTCCCGGTATGACCAAGGATGCGCCGTTGATGATTCCGGCTAAGAAGAGGAATAGAATAACCATCATATTTATTCTGCCGTCTGCCCCTGTAGGGTCAAGGTCCGGGGCGGAGAAGCCGACCGACAGGACATATAGTATGACCATGGCAGCGAGGGCGAGGATGATTTCTCTAGGGGCGATTCTTTTTGCTCCGGCTTTGGCATAGATGTATGTCAGAGGTATTATGCCTGCTAGAAGCCCTGCAAAGAATAGCATTGTGGGCAGTGAAAAAGCGTCCAGCAGAAATGTTATTAGCCGGCTGAAAAGCACTGTACCTATGGCGATTCCTATGAGGAAAAGTATCAAGTATCTTGCATGTTTGCGTTTGTCTTCTTTAAAATGGTTCATCGTGTGGATGAGCTCGTCGTAAAATCCTAAGATGATAGCGAGTATGGTTGCGCTTACGCCCGGAATTACGAGGGTCATGCCGTAAACCGAGCCGTTGAAGAGATTTCTGATATGTTTTAGCATATTTTGTTTTAACCTACTTTTTCAAATGTGGCTCCCTCCGCGAGGGAGCTGTCAGCGCAGCTGACTGAGTGAGTCTACTTGACGAGATTTGTTATTTCTTTGCGTCGGGGATGGTCGGCACGTTGCATCATGGCAAATAGTGCAGATTCTGCGGTTGTGATTTTAGCTCCTGCATGTTCCATTCGCCTTATGGCATAGTGAAAATCCGTCTCAAAACGAGAGCCTACGCAATCAGCCAGTACATGGACATCGTAATCGTAGGGCAGCAAATCAAGAACGGTTTGTTGCACACATATATGGGATTCAACGCCTAAAATAAAGACGGAATTTTTTTCATGAGCTTTTAATTTGTCGTAAAATTCCTCCGAGTCATAGCAGCTAAATGATATTTTTTCAATGGGCTCGAAGTCAAGAAGTGCTTGCTTGATCGGCGCGACGGTTTCACCGAGGCCTTTTGTGTATTGTTGCGTTATCAAAACAGGAACACCAAGCAATCGGCAACCCTCAATAAAAGTTGCTGATTTTTTTATGATGTCCTCTTGATTGCGGATTACGGGCATCATTTTTTCTTGAAAATCTATTACAACGGCAAGTGTAGTATCTGTTGTCAGCATGTTTTTTTCTCCTTATGCTTTTTTGGTATTCTACCACAATGGGGAAAAAATGTCATATTTTTATGTTGACAAAAATGTTTTAGGCATGTTAGAATCTCAGCACAACTGAATATTTGCGTCTTCGGGGCAGGGTGAAATCCCCTACCGGCGGTCATAGTCCGCGAGCGAGCAATCGTTGAATTGGTGAGATTCCAATACCGACAGTTATAGTCTGGATGGGAGAAGATGAGATATTATGATTACATGATATCTGTATTTTGTACGACTGAAGAACGCTTGTTTTTCAGTTTTATTTTTTGGGGAGGACTACAAAATGTCAACTTTATCACATTCAACATCAAGAGAGCTTACAAGACGGATCGCGGTACTTGCCATGCTTGCGGCAATGGCTTTTATTGTGTCGCTGATAAGGATTCCTGCGATAGCATTTCTTCGGTACGAGCCGAAAGATGTTATAATTACGATAGCGGGATTCCTGTATGGACCGATGGCGGTAATACCTGTTTCTATAGCGGTTTCGTTTATAGAAATGGTAACGGTGAGTGATACGGGGCCGATAGGGATGATGATGAATATTATTGCAACATGTTCATTTGCGTGTACGGCTTCATTTATATACAAAAAATGGAGAACTCTCACAGGCGCGGCCACAGGGCTTATTTGCGGAATCGTTGTTAATGTTCCTGTTATGCTCTTGTGGAACTATCTGGTAACGCCGTTTCACATGGGCGTTTCGCGAGAGGTGGTAGTCGCGATGCTTGTGCCTGTTTTTCTTCCGTTTAATGTCGTCAAAGGTGCGCTGACGGCGGCGATGACTATGATTTTATATAAGCCGGTGAGAACAGCTTTGGCAAAGTCAGGTCTCTTACCTATTCTGGATACTACATCTGTGAAAAAGTCAAAAGTGAATATCGGGGTTCTTATTGTTTCTGTATTCGTGCTGATTAGCGCTGTGCTTGCAATACTTTCCTGGCAGGGAGTTATATAAAAAACTGTCCTGGAACAATGCTCAAGTTTGTTCCAGGACAGTTACTTACAGACCATTAGTAAATTTTTATACAAATAACGACAAACACCCAAGTTGCAAAAATCAACCTGGGTGTTCGTCTCTTGTCTGAGGGGGATCAAAGCCCCCCCATTGTATCATAACATTTTATATCCTCAGAGGTAAACCTGTCCTGAAAATATCCTCAGGTCTTGAGGTCGGTCGTTCCAATACTGCCCAGTCGCGCGGCTCAATAATTTCAAGCCAATACTTGAACACGCCGCAAGCTTTCCATTCATAGGTATAGGAATTGGTGGCAGATTGTACGTACAAATAATACCATCTATCTTCGTTTTGGTTATCCGGCCATGTGATCATATCCGAATGCAGATCATCCGGGTGCTCCACCAAACGGTTGAATGTACGGTTAATCATTGCTGCTGTTTCTGCTCTGGTGACCGGTTGGTTTGGTTGGAATGGTCCACTGAGTCCCGTCGGGCCTTGGATCCAATTCCGGCTTGCTGCAAAATTGATATACGCTCTGGCCCAGTGCCCATCAATATCGTTGAACATGTCATCTATCTCTGAATACGATGCAATCGACTCGTCGGCGTAAAATCTGACCATAACTGCGGCAAGCTCTGCACGTGTGATTGGCTGATCAGGCGCAAAGAGCCCTTCACTAACACCCTGGAACAATCCCATTTTTGTTGTTTTACCTACCGCATTGTTATACCAGTTTGTCAAATGAACGTCATCGTAGGGATGCTCTTGAGACCAGTATATCTCACGTAGATCGTCACTAACCAGACGGAAGAAAATCGTTGCAATTTCAGCTCTTGTGATGTCGCCTTCTGGTCGGATTTCCCCTGATGGCATGCCTATCAAGTATGCCTGACGCTGTAGCAGCGGTTCCGGCTCAGGCTCAGGCTCCGGCTCTGGGGTCGGGTCGGGAGTGGGATCAGGTCTGGGAGTAGGAGTGAAATTTGGAGTGGTTCTGATCGGTTCCCATTGAGCATAAAGAATAACATCGCTTGCCGGCATATCAAATGTATCACCCGGCACAAAAGTATCTCCCGTGCCGTCACGGCTTGTGTTCCAACCTATGAACCTATATCCGCTTCTTACCAAGCTTCCACTGTCTAAAACAACTACTTCATCACCAGGTTGATATCGATTCTCATCTCTGGGCACTTCGCCACCTGTGTGATGTTCACAGACATAAGTCACCGAATAATCGGGATCAGGTTCGAGCGGCTCCCATTGAGCATAAAGAATGACATTGTGTTCCGGCATATCAAATGTATCACCCGGCACAAAAGTATCTCCTGTGCCATCGCGGCTTGTACTCCAACCTATGAAACGATACCCGCTTCTTACCAAGCTTCCACTGTCCAGAACAACTACTTCATCATCAGGTTGATATCGATTCTCATCTCTGGGCACTTCACCGTCTGTGTGATGTTCGCAGACATAAGTCACCGAATAATCGGGGTCAGTAGGGGGGTCATCTTCCGGCTCCCATTGAGCATAAAGAATGACATTGTGTTCCGGCATATCAAATGTATCGCCCTGCACAAAAATATCTCCTGTGCCATCACGGCTTGTACTCCAACCTAAGAAGCGATACCCTTCTCTTACCAAGCTCCCGCTGTCCAGCACGATTACTTCTTCGCCCGGTTTATATCTTCTATCATCCCTAGGTACTTCACCGTCTGTGTGATATTCGCAGACATAAGTCACCGAATAATCGAGATTTGGCTCCCATTGAGCATAGAGAATGACATTGTGTTCCGGCATATCAAATGTATCGCCCGGCACAAAAATATCTCCTGTGCCATCACGGTTTGTACTCCAACCTATGAAGCGATACCCGCCTCTTACCAAGCTCCCACTGTCCAACACGGTTACTTTCTCGTCCGGTTGATATTTCACATCATCCCTAGGTACTTCACCGCTTGTGTGATGTTCACAGACATAAGTCACTGTGAAATACACATATTGAACGAAGTTAAGGATTTTTGCAGCTTCCCACACACCGATCTCATCATTCCACTCGGGTTGAGTATGTGATATTTGGAAAAACGGATTCGGCTCATTATCGGGACCGTAAGGAGTGAACAACACATTATTAGTAAAAGTTCCTTCCAAAACGGTATATTCCACGCGTGTTGCATTGCCCATTTCATTTGGCACTAGATCAAACAGAGGGATTGTGTCCCATATAACCTTGACGCTTGGATTGGCACTCTCAGCCGTGAGTTCTTCAGTAGCACCGGGGTCAAGCAGCCTTGGAATACCTAACGGGTTAGGCACACCTGCCGGATGCTCGTTGCCAAACAATTGGACCCATTCCGGTTTAATCCAATCTACTCCTACATAATCAAAACTGTCTTCACAAGGCAGTTCCCATACCTTTTCTGCTGTCAGACTAGTAAACGGAATTGTCATTCTGCCATTGTTGCCCAGTTGATATACGTGTATGACTTTGTTCTCTAGCTCGAAGGAGTTGCTTTCCCACACAAAGTTTGCTGTTCCGGTCACATTGTCTGATTTACCTTGTCTTTCGCCAATTCTAATATGATTGTAGAAAGGATTTGCTTCATTGGCTCGGAAGAAGGCAATAGTACAGTTGGAAAAACCGGTCTGTTCCCACCAGCTGTTCGTATAGAAGTGATAAGTGTTTGTTCCTGCTTGATTTATGAGATCTGCCCTATACTCACCGCTGATTCCCGCAAGAATGCGGTCACGATTGAGTCCCACAGAGTACATTAGTCGCAGCGGCGAGGCTTCCTCAATTTTCGGCGGCTCATTTGGCACAAGAATTCCTTCTCCATCTACAACCGGAGTGACTTTGCGAAGCGGAATGAGACTTGCCGGAATATACCAGCGTATGACTTGATCTCCTGCACTCAAATCTCGCACTATGACACCGCCTGCGTATGCACATTCAAACTCACCGTCTTCCAACGCAGTAATCACATAGACTGCTATATTACGCAGATCTGTCCACATACCGGTCACGGGGTTGATAGCATAGCCTCTCATAGTGTACAGTTCTACAACCGCCATTGCATTTGCAGGACGAGTTGCCGGAGTTCCATCCAAATTAAAGAAGCTGCCCACAAAATTTCTGTTTGCGTCTGAATAATAGAGAATTCTGTTACTAAAATCACTATCGCTCCTATAGTACAGTCCACCGTACTCGCTTCCGATTTCGCCTGCCATAAGATTAGACATAAGCAGGTCAAGTGCTTGGCCCGATGTAATGGCTGTGCGTTCTGTGTCATACTGACGGTCAAGCAAGAGGCGAATAAAGTCAGCTCGTGCGTGGGGTTCGTCATTCACAATGTCTCTGGAAAAGTTAAGCCCCTGGTGACGATAATTCTGATACCACATCCCATAAAAGCCACGGAATTCCATATACCTTCCAAGCACATCAGAAAA
>Ga0123355_10004663_pt1 | contig 19957 bp, 11 predicted proteins | sample TergutEmb28metaG_3_FD_89872 | JGI IMG/M metagenome (GOLD analysis project Ga0123355, IMG submission 89872) | Embiratermes neotenicus P1 segment gut microbial communities from Petit-Saut dam, French Guiana - Emb289 P1 | ecosystem: Host-associated > Arthropoda: Insects > Digestive system > Gut ...
GCCACTGCTCCACAACACATTCCCACACAACATGATATGCTGCCACAACACCTCGTTTGCAAATAAGAATTGAATGTGAATACCGTAATATAACTTTAGCAAGGAACAAAGCTCCCTGATGATCTGACAAGATCGAAACATGTCGGAGTGTTTTAAAGTGTTTTAAAGTGTTTCAAAAGTGTTTTATGTAAAATTATTGTGTATTCGTTGGTTGATGAATTGAAATGATTCTCTTTTCTTTGTTCACCAACATTCTGATTTAGAGGGTTCGTGTTCCAATAGGACTTACAACAGGCATGAGAAACTCGTTTGCGCTTGCGGGCCGTAGCGGGTCACGAGATATGACATTGGGCTGCACGATTTTAAACATTAACAGATAGGAATTTTCGAGCGTATGATGGGTGTGCTTGGAAGGTATCTGAACTGAGGGTGGTTTTACTCTTGCCTTGTTTCAAGGGCGGGGTGGGGGGAGTGAAGCACTTTTGGAACAGGTGCAGCTCAATTTAAGCTGTCGAAACTAATGTATAATTGTTCTTCCGTTTGGCCTTCTAGTAGACAATAACACATTTTCAAAAATGTGCATTTTTGAAAGTCTTACTGGCTACACTGATTATGGTGGTTATGAAAACCTAAAAGCGTATGTTTTAATAATAATAAAATCAAAGGCAATGAAGAGGTTACATTGGTTATTTGAAACTGTCCTTTGTTGTATAATCAAAATGATGGATGGACTGTGCCCTAACCTGTATTTTAGTGCTTGTCGTAAGTATGTTTACAGCAGGCAGTTGCGAATTTACTCAGAAATATCAATAATCTGATAACAGATTTTATGAACTTACCAAATCGAATGTTTCTGTTTATAAACTGTAGTCTTTGAGTCGTATTCAATTTGTTTCGCAAATTTTCGTGGGTCACCAGACCTGAAATGGGCCCCATGCGGACCATCACCCCAACTTTGATACGCTTGCTGTAGACAAACAAATTATGAGCAAAACATTCACAGTTTAAAGACTTTTTGTTTCTCGAAGTATCTCGCTTAGACATTCAAGATGAGAATTTATACTTTAGCCCTTACAAAGGGCTGTTTTCATAAACTGGCCTCTATAACAAGTACAGAACCTCTGTGCTTCGGCCACCGATTTCATTCGTGTCATGGACTCAGTCAGAGATCGAACGTAACGATGAGACGAAGCAAATTTATCCCACTCGTCTGACACAAGGGACCATAGCTAATCGCTATTCCTGGGAGGGAGGACTGATCAGGTTTCCTGCATTTTCCTTTTCACATTGTCCACTCCACATATTCTCGAAGGCCCGCAAGAACCAACTAGATTCACGTGCCTAATTTAAGTTCCATTCGAACACGAACCCTCTAAACCAGAATGCTGGTAAACAAAGAAAAAATAATTACGGAAAAATAACAAATATTTGCGTCACTCGCATTTCTAACTCTGCCAATGGAGCAAAGATAACTTACGAAATGTATAATTAAATAACGGATACGTTACTGCACAGTTTGACAGTTTATGAATATAAAACATATAAAAAATATACCGACTCTGGGACTCGAACGAATGATGTTTGTTTCCAAAGAGTACTGCTATCACGCGTTAACGCGCTCGGCTGCCTCCGGCTGCGACAACCACCCTTTCGCAATACCCATCAGTGAAAGGAGAGCTAGCTAGCCACACGCCTCGGAAAATTAATGACCATTAATACACGTTTTAACTTCAATTTAAGCGAATGTATTTGTGTCTTTGGTTAATATATATGCGGTGTGAGTGAATGTAATGAATGGAAGACAAACTACACGAATGCAAAAATATGGGGAAAGTAAAGCGACTCGCATTATGATGGCAACTGTACGTTCCGGGGCGGGACGTACGAAATTTCAGACCGTTTGATTTTTGCTGAACAGAGGGTACATAAGAAATGTGTATTGCAGAATGTTACATGAAGGGAAAAAGTCAAAAAGCCAAAACTGAAATTCAATAAGTCTTGCAAAATGCCCGAAAAAGATGCATCAAAGCGTCTACCATACAATACACGCCGGAATGTGGCAGAGATACAGAAGTCAATGACGACTGTGCGTTTATCTTACAGCTGATAATACTGAAATCTTTATCTCACGTGCCACCGTCGCAGCACCCACAAATGAATAGCGTTCGCGCCAGTCACAGTGTCCATTATCCACTGTTGTATACCCTTTCATCAGTCACGGTTTTCAATGTTCAAAGGTGTACGCCGAATCATTGGTGACGGTTTTCTGTATTCAAAAATGTACACCGGTTCACCGGTCACAGTTTTACTATCCAGAGTTGCATACTGTTTCATCTGTCATGGTTTCTAAACCGTTTCAGCACACACAGTTTCCAGTACCGACAGCTGAATATTCTTTCACCAGTCATGGTTTGCAGAATCCACGACTAGTTTTCACTATTCGCTCTAATATACAGGGCCATCAGTCACAATTTTCAGAACCCACAATTGTACACCCTTACATGTCACGGATTTCAGGGTCCACAGCTGTATACCATTTCATCAGTCAGTTTTAATTCCTGATTTGTAAAACGTTACACCAGCACGGTTTTCAGCATCCACAGTTCTACAACGTTTCAAAACCACTCGCAATTCGCATACCGCTTTAAAGTCACGGTTTCCAGTACATGAATACCGTTTCGCCAGTCATGGTGTTCAGAATCCAAAACTGTGTATACTCTACCAGCCATGGGAATTATCATGCATAATTTCATACCTCATCACCAACCACAAGGTCTTCAGAATCCAAACCGTGCATTAGTGCACCAGTAAAGCATTTCACTATCCACTACTGAATATCGCTTCAATAGCCGCTGTTTTCAGCATCCAAAGTTACAACAAGTTATGTCTAGGCCCCCAATTATGAAGACGGAGTCGGTCTCTGAAACGCTGGCTGATTTAAACCTGACGCCGCTGTGAGGCCTAGGAGATTTCATTGCAAAGTTACGCGCCTTTTCATTGTACATGATACTACCTGACCGTCAGCATTACTTCGCGCAACCTCAGCTGTGGGATGCGCAAACCAAGGGCAGGTGATCATACCGCATTCTATAAGTAGCAAATATTATAAAGCACCGTTGGTAAACCTTTCCGCTGCATACCAGTTTTGCCCCAAAAGTTACTGGGACACAAGAAGTGGTGGCAGCAATCCCCGTTGCTCCAGTACCGCCTGCTGTTGCACATATGCTGTTACAAAGGTAGTCAGTTCTTAGGCTATATGTACCTATTACAATTCGCGTGAGAGAAGGAGTCTTACATTTGATTCTATACCCATTACTGTCCAAAATAAACGACAGAACGATGCACAGCTGTGCTTTCTTGTGACTGTTTTTCACCGAATAAACATATTTCTAAATCCTTTGGGTGGATACGTAACGTAACAGCAGACACGTATCTTACATAAATTAACCGTGAACTTGGTAGACAAGTGGCACTAGATGTTACTGCACAGAAAATTCACCTGTGCCACTCGGTATCTCAGTCGTTATAAACGGCTTGGCATTCGCACTATACAGGGAAGGAAGACGTAAATACTTGAGAGCACTTCCGGTACCCCCGCTTATAGCAATCGCCATCACCACGTGTGAAATTCGACTGTGCATTCCTTCTCTGTCCTTACGCAATGTTTTCATACAATAAGCATGCTCTTTTCTAAGAAGCATGTCTTACTTCGAACCTTGAAATTTACAGGAGTACTTGAGGTCATGCCTCTCTATAGTCCTTGAAGCTACCGGCACTAGCCAATTAATGAAAGTGTCGTCCTCTCCTCTCTCCCAGTTAGCGTGAGACTGCAGTACTGTTCCAAGAAATGCAGACAATATGAGAGTGATTTGTTCTACAGCAACTGTATGGCCTACTGAACCTCTTCTGGTTGCGGCACGTCAAAAGGTAAGCCGCCTATGATTATATGCCAACACCGAAACATATGATACAACAAACCTGTACTTCTACAGACAGATCGTAGGAATGCAAGCACATACCTTCTATCGACGATGAAGCTTATTTCACTCTGAGTGAGGCAATATGTTAATTCAAAAGGAGTGGAGAAACCGGTAATGGCTTGTTTCGTGGTAATGTATCATAAGCAAATAAGGGGATCCAGGAAAACTACGTTCAAGGTCAGTCAGAATAACTGGTGCCCCGGGCGAGATCCGAACCGTGCACCTCCCAAGCGTAAGCCGAAATGATCGGTGAAAAATCCTTACAAAATAATATAAGCCACAACTTGGACGTTAACTGATATGATGCGAATTCCTCTTTGAGAAGACAGTCGCTGGTCTAATCAACAAATGCTTGCCTTTCCGCCAGAGCAACCTAACCTCCATGTACACAACTTCATGTCTTTTGAAGCAAGTTTCACGTACCACCTGCTTTTAAACGTCTTAAGGACTGCATTTCACACTCCGCGTGTATTTATGTTTTCAGTACAAAACGCACAATAGTCCCTGTTTAACTGAAAAAAGAAATATTAACCAGCTGGGTTTTGTAATCGATACGAGATGTTTTTCTGTGAAGCGGAAGCGGACTTTTTAAATAATGTTTAAACAATTTCAGGATTCACAAATACACCGTTGGCAAAATAGACCTTTTTATTTTCTAGCTTCAAAACTCAGAAGATACCACGTGAGGATGGTTCATATGTGAAGTGGCGGTGCACACATCACGGGCGGAACCTACAGAATTTGCGAAGCTGATTAGTTTTCTCCGGGCGTCTCCCATACGTACAATATTTTCCCACTTCATGCTCACCTGATCCGAGGGCCCCTGGCGACATTCTAGAGTAAGGTGATTTCAAAGGCTTCGTGAATGCCAGGGTTGTTTCAGTGACGGAAACGCCGGACCTTGAAACGGAGCACTGTCTGTCTCCACAATGCGCACGCGCGTGAAAACAGGCCTCCTGGGCCCAGCCAGACACAGCAGAAATAAACAGCAGTGCACTAACCCGTCCAGTGCGCTGCACCTACGCTTGGTCAGTAATGAGTGTCATGCGCAGAGCTGAAAACTGCATATACAAAATACGATTTCGTTAACTCGACGGAGCAGTACTCTTCAATAAGAATACTCGTTCAGGCGGTCAATAAAATTCTCGCCCTGTATAGAACTAGAAGTTTCATAACCATATTACGGTCGTGTGAGATGTGCCGCTGTGTAGTTTAGTTCGTAATTCTAATACGGGCGTGAAAGATCTCACTCGCAGATTCACTGCCGTGATCACCACAGTCCATCAACTGATTAATACACCCCACTTCCTACCACTTTGACGCCTGAATTTCACCTAAACAATATTTAAAAATCCTGCTGTCACCTGATAAAAAACAGCCCCGCCAGGAGACGAAACCTGTATAGGGATATAATTACCATCTATTATGCACACCATAAGGCACGCATACGCACACTGTGAAAAAATGCACGGATTTTCACCGCAAAACAGGCGGTACACACAGCAACGACTTGGCTACAAAACGGTTACATGATCCACCATAAGCTGTCCCAAATACGCCTGGCCCCCTTCAAGCTGTCAGACTTATTTTCTAGGCATCTTTCTAACACGCACACTTCACCCTCCCGGATGTTACTGCCCTAAGATACGTGGTGAAGCGCCTCACTACGTAATTTTCTCAAGCCTGTCACCTGTTCCCTTTTAAACACGACCATTCTCAGCCTCTCGCGGTGACAGACCAAGTTTCATACTCCAGATAAGAGGAAAAATCTTATTTATAACACTACATTCATTTTCTTTGCTTATGAGTACTTTGTTTTCCTTAGTAGGATTACCAACCCATCCCCAAAACCCCCATTCTTGGGGGACCAGTTTATCTCTCTTAGTCTGGCCTCTCTCTTACGGCCTGTCCGGCTTGGGAGGGCCCTACCAGGAACAGAAAGTTCCTGCCGGCATAGCCCGTAAGGTCATTAAGGCCCGCAAGCCCCCACCATCACCACCACAAGATGGAGACAATCGCGGGAAAATAAGAAGCGAAATCATAAGGAAAGAACTAGAGATCTCTGTAATAAAAGACGTGAGACTCAAATACAAACAAAACTGGATCAACCACCTTGAAAGAATGGACAACACCGGACTCCCGAAACACGCCCTCAACTACAAACCTCGAGGAAGAAGAGACCGTGGACGCCCCAGGAAACGATGGCAATGCGTCGATGCCGGAACAGGTCAAACGACCTAATCCATGGATGATGATGATGATGATGATGATGATGACGTTCATCTTCAAGTTTTCCGACAGGACAAATGTCCTGAAACGAACGGGCAGTAAGCATACACAACATACAATGCGCTGTTAACTTACTCGTAAAAGTAATTTTGATATGTTTCTGTAATTTCCAAACATGTGAACTGCGTCAAATGTTTCGAAGCATTTATTAGTCATCTTTATGTCACGATGCTATCCGGCATTCTGACGATACAGGGTTACTTAGTTTTCACTGCGTTGGTTTCTGGACAAACCTCCTTAACGACACCTAACTTCTGTCTTTCCTTAATGCCGTCCACGAAATTAATATCATCAATGCACGCAGAAGCTTTTACGATCCATTCAACTCCCTGCCTTAGATAGCACATGAAGGAGACACACCTCATAAAACATGCTGATAACTATGAATGTAACAAATAAGTCGGGGGTCGCCAAACCCGCGCCCGTCTGCTATTTGCCAACGGCGCCATTTGAAGACGTCTTTACGTATCTTTAATAATACAAATTCCTCTTCACATCATTTTACAATAATGTCACGGCTCTAAGACATACTTCAACTTACCGATGATTTGACAGCCACCACTACCCTTGAACCGCATCAGAGAAAGTGCACGTGTTCGTCATATGTTTGTCGTTACATATCATACACGAAAATAAGGTTGCTCGGTAAAAGTGCTGGAGCGTCTAGTAAACCTAATGACGAAGTCAAAACATTTCTTGAAACCAAGAACGAGAGTAGTAATTCCCTGACCCACAGTTCGTGGTTCTTGTTGATGGCACCCAAAAATTAATTATTTTGAACAATGAGCTTCAATGCCGTAATATATATATATATACATATATATATATATATATATAATGACGCATTTCTTTTATATGACAAAAATTATCAAGGCAAGAAATTCTGATTCCAGGGTGGAAAAGTGAACATTTGAGCATTGTATTTAAAGAAAAACTGGAACAGCTTCATAAATTCGAGCCTCTTATGCTTTATTCCATTCAATACTTGTCACAACTATCAACGCTATTCACGGTGCAAAGCTGAAGGGTTGGAACTAGACGTTTTAGAATTACCAAACAACTAAAACCTAAAGGCTCATAATTTAGATAAAAAGTTTTGGAAATCAGTAGACCACACAGTTCGCATTGCTTACAGGTTCTGCAATCAAGGCTAAAACTTTGAATCAACCCGTCTGTATGAATCTTCCTCGATAATGAACAATGAATCAACAAAGTACATTTCTCGCCTTTCTTAAGCTAACCCCAGTGAACCTCTAAGAGCTGCACTATCAAATTACGATCCTCGCTTTGAACGCGTTAAACTAACGTGAGGCGCACTCCCTTGCATTAACAACAACAATTTCATTGCTTATATCCTGTTCTCTGACTATTCACTGCTTCATACTACACTACTTTTTGTATGTCATCGTTGCACTATAAAATGTTCATTGTATAATGGGTTTTTATTATTTATTTTTCACTCCTAGCATTAAACTGCTTTTCGCATATCGCATATTCATTAAATAAACAGTTTATTGTATGATGGGATATTATTACATATCTTTCACGAAATACGAATTATTATGTACCTACCTATATGCACCCGCGAAGAAGTTCTGAAATTTCATACAGCACTTAGTACGGTAAAGTTATAGCGACCCCTGGAACAAGTATTCCAAATCAGCGAATAAGAGGCACTCCGGCGGCCGACGTTTGGGTAGGAACTAAAGCCTCTCACAATAAAAGAAAATGAAATGGAACTGGATAATGAAATATTTGGCCCACCCTGAAAAAAAAAGTCACAAATAAAACAACCCAACGGAATCTGTAACGAACTACTGTTTATGCAATGGGATGTTTCACAATAAATTATTCGCAATTTGAGATACGTACAAACCGTCTGAAGCCTGAAAATTTAAAAACACAATTCTTATCACAGAGACAACACACTTCTTTCTATTACGGAAATGGTATGTATTTATCGTGAGAAACGTATGAATTCCACTAACATGCTCTGTTGGCAATACGCAAATTTTCATTTTAATGTTAAAGCGGGGGTATATACACGAACCACAGTGTTCTATGAGGGGCACAACTGAAAATCACTTCATACTTTACTTTATACATCCATACGCAAATCTGTTGAATATGATTTGGAGATGAACAGACAACTTATATTTAACATATTTTTAGGACTGCTTGTGTTCAAGGTCGAGCACTCAACGCATACATGAGGCTCGCTGCGAGTGCACTCGTGTTTGCATGACAATGAACCATGCATGGCTGGCAACACAGACAGCTAGTCTGACGTTCTGTGTTTTATTTTACAACGCTGTCACTATTTCAACTGGAATTGCATGATGGCCGGCAAATGATTTGGAAGGAAGCGGCATCCCAGTATTTACCTTTAATGCTCGAACGAAACTATGAAAACCCAGTCAAGAAAACCAACATCTCGTCCAAGGCAAGAACCGAAAAACCCCCCAAAATGGCTTGAGCGATACCGCTAAGGCAAACTGCTCGAAACGCCTAGTCTTCACAGCAGCAGGAACTGACCTTCACAAACTTGTAGTATTGTGAACCTGCTTCGGAGATCGACACCAGGATTTCTATAACGACTGAGATCACAACGCAACAACGTCCCGCGCCGATGAATTGAATATATGACCCAAGAAAAAAAACAGTGTTTATGTATTATTAACAATGCATAAATCCATGACATTTCCGCTATTTTCAGACCTAACGGGTGACAGTTATAAATTACAAAGGGCATTTTTACAACAACTTCAATTCTAATAGATGGGTTCGTTTTGCAACCAACGTCAGCGGCACTATGCAACACTTTATCAATATGTCTCTACTGTACAGATAGGAATCGCACACAGGGATTTATCCTCCCCGTAACAATGGATCTGAATCTTACACTAACACCAACGGCATAACAAGTTCAGCGCAGAACCTCGTTCTCAGTCATTAACGCAGAAACTGGACATAATGAACAAGAGGGCTGAAGTCGGAACGACTGTGATCCATATTCCGGGGGTAACTTATTAAATCCTGGGAAGAGGCACCGGTTTTACCACAGGTTTTCATGGTTTTTCTCCGCCCCTCCTTGCAAGTGTCAGGAGTTTTTCTAAAATTAGGCCGCGGTTGCTCCCATGTGAAGCCTTTCAAATTCGTTCATTCACTACTTCCATTAACAGTAATCAATACAAGTATACATGATGATAACGGCGACACTACATAAGCACCGAGTGCACAAGAAACCTATTTACTGTCACACATAAGGTCCCTAAATGGAAGAATGAAGGTGCGATAGCCAGTCATGGTTATCTCACAGAAAACACACTTCGGGATACGATCTGTGTTTGTTGTACGGATCACACCAAACCCATAAATACACATTACGGAAAGAGGCAGTTTTCCACTGTTATAGTGAACGGTACACAAAGTAACGAAAATGCTTTAAATGGTTATTTGAATAACCAGTTCTGCCCCATCCTTCAGAACCCTGAAACGTAATCATGCCCCCAGCGACTGCTTCAAGCAGCGGCAAATGTAATGTCCCTGTGCTTCATTAAGCTCCACGCCACGTAGATGTACAGACAATAAGAGTGGTCACCTTCATATAAATTCTATCTCCGGCAAAACGGAGTGGATCGGCCACAAGCCAGGTTCACATTACGAAAAATGGAACAATCTCTTTCCCTGACGGTCATCAAATCCCAATACCCTGCCGTCACGCACGTCGGCTAGTCACTGTAATCACGTAATCACTGAGCTATCCCTAAGTCTGATTGGTCATTACCCAGCACATACGACTACAAACATATTTTCGTTTCAACGATAAGGTGACGTCACTACTGAAGATGAAATGCTGACAAGGGGAAATGAAGTACAATATCCTAAACACCAAATCTGCAACATTACAGATGTCCCTTAAATCATCGACTACGGCGGAAACAACAGTGTTCCAAAAAGCAGTATTTCTTGACGTCATACTGAAAGCCTAACACACAATGTCCTGTAACATGCAGCCTACCACCGGCTAGTGCCTTCGAACGTCTGCATAGTCGCAGTGGTGAGTAGGATCTGCTCTCACCGTGTGTGCACCAGACACAAAGTAGGTCCACAAAGGCATAGGGCCCTGGGTATTAGGAAGTTTAATTTGCGAAGGAGTTAAGTTAGAAAGAGGGGGAAAATTGGTTACAACCAGTCCTTAATATACATACTCCCCTTTCCCTCCATTCTCACCCCAATTTCCTTTAATTTCCCCTCGTCAACTCAGTATTAAAAAAAACTATTCTTAGGGGGAAAATATAAAGGGGGGGGGCATTCCTCCCCTTCCCCACTTAGGCCTATGCACAAAGGACTGCACTTCAATGTAAATAACTAACTACACTGGGCAACCACAGTACTTCATGAGAAGCTAACAGTCGCTCAGTTAGTCAAGAAATTCCCCTGTCATGCACTTCGTAAGTTCATTAAGGGGAGGAATCTCTTGCCTCCGCCTCCCTCTTAGGGCAGAAGAGTCTATCCGGAAGATGAACGCGGCAGGTTCTTTTAAAACCTAGTTACCAAACTACACGGGGTCATATCTCAGGATACCGTAACCTTAATAACCCTAATACCTGTGTGATTAACCCTTTAAACGCCGAGTTAAATACCATCTGCCATTTGCTTACATAATTAACAGCTCACCATATTCTCCACGTTAGCATGCTAAGGGTTAAAGCTTCCACCGCGAAGCAGATGAGAACTGTGCTCTTCTGGGCTACTACGAAGCGAGTAGAGGTAATGACTTCTTGGATTCTTGATCCTTGAAGAAGGGACCGATAGGTTGTCCCGAAACGTCGGTAAGGAATTTCCATTTGTAGCTGCGTAATAACCCAGACGGGCGCAGTTCTCATCTAACCGTAATACCTAACTGCTGGAATGGTAAGTTCGGTATATGGAAATGGCGTGGTGTTTTCTGAAAACGATGAGGACTGTGGTAAGCAGCCTGCCTTTACTATTCCATTCAACAACGCAGTTCTACAAAAATACCTAAAATTTTATTTAGATGCTCCGTTTCATCCAAGGGTTTCTGACAACGCTTAATTCATTATACGAATTAGTTATACATTGATACACGACATTTAGGAATATCAGATAATCGACACTTAAAGCATGGAGCAGAGTCCTTCTTGAGAAGCTAACCAGTTTTCAGCTAGTCATGAAATTCTCCACATTTTATGGAACCCGGAGGTTCATTACAGCATTCACAAGCGCTCGCCAACATAATACTTGTGGAACAGATTGTAGTTCTTACAGGACTTGAAGCCTGAATACGAACAAGAAAGAAAGAAAGAAAAAGAGAGTAAAGAGCAAATAAAGAAAGATCGAAAAATGGAGATGGTTGGTAAAAGATGCTACATTTATTAAGCCCAAGTAAAAATTTAAGGCTTCTGAAAATTTCGGGTTTCCCATGCAGTCCCCGCCCATCCTTCCGGTTGGAAGTAAAGTAGTCTGAAACTGAAGCAAATGTGATTATGGGGAAGTGGACTGTTTTGAAAAAGTGGAGGAGGAAATAAGTTCTGCAGTCAGGGTATTAGAAGTTAATTCTGACATACACATACGCACTGCAAGACAGAATTTTCGCAATGCTGGGACAGTTGTATGAAGACCCGTTTGTAACATCTAATAACAAAAAGGTGCAATGAAGGCACACAGCGGGGCAGAGTAGTAGTTCTACACATTCTTAACCTCGGCACGTGGTCAGCTCCACGCCTAGGGAAAGAGCTCCCAGCATCCATTAAGTAAGAAGGCCGGGTGGACCCCACACTCGGTCTCGACGCTTGGCAGAAAAGCTTTCCCTCTTTCGGGAATCGAACCCCGGATCGTTCAGCCCACAGGCCAGTTACTGTACTGACAACGCTAACCTGGTTCCCAACATCTAGTAACAGCAGAGAGTAATTTACTCCACATACGGTGTCAAACTCAGCTGAAATGTGTAAAGCAGCGCATAACCGTACAGCTTGCAGACTATAAAGCAATATACAGCAACTATTGTAACCCTTACCAGACTTGGCTGCGTCAACAGAAATATGAGCTGGCGAAGGGCATGCAGTTTATATGCTCACCATTCAACATCAGAAGAATCTAGAACCTTCATACTTCGTGTTGGCAGAAAAGCATGCAAAACTTAACGGCAACACTTACTGTAAGTGTCTACTCAGAGATATTTTTTGAAAAGAAAACAACGTATCACATAAGGAAACTGATCTGTTGTACTCATACTGTCTTCTGGGTTACGACTCCGTGTTGTGCTGTAACAGCTCTACTAACGTTTCGCGGGAAAAAGCACTCCTGACATCATCGGGGTTAAAGACGGAGATACGTTCCTCCGAACTCTTGGTACCCACACAGCAAATTAAAGCACGATGTCAAACCCAGAAGAGGGCAATATGAATACGCAGATGGAGGCAGCACTTTCCGCCAGAACGTCGGTACCCATCCAAGAGTGTGTCATGGCCCAGAGGAGCAAAGTGCGAATAATTCAACCCAGCAGGTGGAAAAAGAAGGCTCCTACGAAACCTCGTTTTAAACCCACAAGACTAATACGGTGTCATAATCCGAAAGACCGCAATATGACTGAATCTTCACTGCCGCGAAAACTTCAAGTCTTCCGAATCCGGCAAATCTGTTACAGTTCAGTGTAAAATTTGGTCTTATACAGTACAGATTGCAGGTGCTTAAGGGCAGGCTGTGGGGAGTAACAGGGAAGTGGCAAAGACACATAATATGGATATTTATAACTATACGGATTGGGGTCTAATGAAATGTGACATCGGGTATTCTTACAGGTGAATAGGGCATGCCGAACGCATACGGAAAACAAAGATGCACACAAAACTGTCTCGAAAAGATAACACAGAAAACGCCTATTTTATAGAACAAGGTGCACACGAAAAAAAACCTAACATTTTTGTCTTGATACGGCGTGTACCGTGCATAATAGAAATTTTTCTATGTATTTAGGCCAAAGATGTAAACTCGAAAGACATGCCTCAGAATATGGTCCAACGGAGGGATTTTGTGATTAGGCTACTGAATTTTAAGGTCCAACAAAAACAATGAACTTTCTTACCAACACGACTCAGACCAGTACCGTGAGGATCATAACAAACCAGAATATACTAAAGAGTGCAAAGATAAGGACAATACGCCAGAATTGCAACATCTTCATCGTCTTGCATTTGGAACTGATCTTGCCATCTACTTCCGTGTCTTACCACGTCTCTCTGTCCTTTAGGATCATACAAGTATGCTGAATATGGTATTCGACAATCTTGCACCTTATTTGTTTCTATAATTTAATTTACGTTTTTTACTTCTGCTATATACTCAGTTTGCAGTAGACGGCCTTACATACATTTACAGTTACTGCTAGCAATGACGTACAAAAATCTCATGTTTCCACTGTCTATTTAATTCCTTTCTCGTCTCCTCATCAAACTAAGTTTCAGTTCCAAAACCTACAACTGGCCTCAGCTGTTTATATTATAGTGTCGTAATGTAATTTATTTCTCACTTTATTTTTAAAACTCCTTGTCAGTACTCCGTTTAGTCCGTTACACATAAACTACGAAATTAAAGCGTATTAATCCGAAAGTGCTGATCAGTACTCTCCTCCCCGGCTATTACGAGGATGATCAAATCAAGGACAGTAAGACGGCCGTACATACAGGAGAGAAGAGCAGCGCATATAAGGCTTTGATCAGATCACTCCACTTGGAAGGTGCAGCCATCAATGGAAGAGTAATATTAAAACTGAGCTTAAGGGAGGGCGTGCTGTGGGTTTATGTGGCTAAAATATGGTCTAAACTTGGTTCTTGTGAACACGGTAGGCAACTAAATATTCTGGACAAACAGGTTCCATAAAGAACTACTGGCTCCTCCAGAAGGGCTCAGTTCCATGCAATCAGCTGTATTCGTAACAGAAAGTCTCTTATCTTACACGTTTTATTTCCATGGCGTTTATCCTTTATTCCCTTTAGGGCATGGGTCTCTAACCCGCGACCCACGGCCTGCAGGCCGCATGTGACCCGCGGGCTCTTTGTAAATGATGTATACAGTACAAAAATCACACAGTAATTTAGGCGCGCAGGTATACCACTTATTTTTATTTTTCTACGTGCGGCTCCCGAACCAGTCCATAATAACTGGTGGGGCTCTTTGCCTTAATAATGATGGACACCTATGCTGTCGAATATTAAATATTACTGCACACTCGACATGATGAGCAAAAAAGCAGTGGTTAAAACACTGTTGAAACGGATGTGCGTCTAGTAAGCAATGCAGTGGTTCGAATCAGTGTTTCACAACCCGTTTAGAAAGGCGGCCACTCCCACACGAATGATCATGCAAAGTGCCATAAGGGTTTTTAAAATCACACTAATATACTTAAACATCAAACTGTATTCAGTTCATTCATACTAACATGGAATTACGTTGACCTGAGTAGCTTTCTTAATAAATAATACTCAATGAATTCCGTTCCCGGTAGCACTTATATGGGACCAATGATCGTTACAATATCAAGAACTAAAGGCTTCGCAGGTCACTTAGGAAAAGAGTCGAGCCCCACACGTGGCCCGCGGGCCACAAGATGTCACCATTGGTTTCCAAGAGTTCTTCTACGCCCGAAGTGAGTGTATGAAACGATGCAGTGGTTTAAAGAGTTCCTGCCGATGTGATCCAAAGCTTGGCTTAAAAAGTTCCCCGCAACGCAAGTTTACTGGAATGGTTGCCGCGACGTTTTCAATGCGCGCGCTTGTCTTCACATTTAATACCTGTTCAAAAAGTGTAGTGGTAACAGCACTGAAATTTTGTTTCGCCCGTTTTTGTGATCCCATCGATCTTTGTTGCTGTTCCTTTTTTAAAATTTTGCTGCTGTGATGCTTCACGTTTCGTAAGTCTGTTTACATACATTAATATTTACTTATACCTTACACTGGGTTTCTTTCAGGAAGATACTAAAACATACGCCACATTTGCATACTATACTTCGTAATAAAGAAATAAGTAAAAGAAGGTCAAAAGCCCCAAAACCCGGCGTAACCGTTCGAAGATAAAAGTAAAATTACCGTTGTGCAAGCCAGGAAGACGCATCCAGGCGGGGACGTGTTGCTCCCTCATTTTTAAACTCTTGCCCTAGACAGAGTTAAGTGGTCAGCTTCAAGCCCCGATGGCTTTCCCCCAAGTAAAGTTATACCGGGACCTAGCAAATAAAGGGAAGAGACCTAACGTAATTATTCGACAGAATAAAGCTTTATACACACAAGATAACTGACCAACTACGAAGATTGTGAAACGGAAAAACGCCACTGTTCGCCAACCAAGGCCTTACGATATATCTGGGGTTAGAAGAACCATCACTCATCAAACCAAAGCTAACTGTCCTTCAGCAAACACAAAACATTTCGCAAGTGTCACACAAAGATGAACCGAAGTAGTAACCTGAAAGAATAAAAATTGGTTTCGAGCGATTACGGCCCAACCCCCCCGCAAATATGGCTCTGTGGATACGCGTGCAGTTTGTTCCCATGTACGGACACAATAGCCGCCGCTGACAGCACTGGATACAGAAAGAAAATAGTTGAAACTTACAATCCGCGATTTGTGAAACCACGGTTGGCAAGGCGTCGCCATACTGTACGCTCTCAAGGCACTTACTGCTATCTTCAAAGGAAGTCATTAATTACACCTTGCTTTCGTCACTCATCGTTTTAAAGACGTTCTTTGGTTTGTCAAATGTTATTTTCTGTAATAGGAAATCATAAATCAAAAGCACCCCTAACAAACTTACATGTGTTTACACACATACGGTACACGGGAGCCAGGACAGCGCAGTGATTACGCTAGGGGCCGGACAAGCGAGGAATCGTGGTTCTATTCTCGACAGGGGCAGCGTCCATACCGGCTCTTCAACCCATCCAGGTACTACTTAACGGGTATTGGGTGGGGGGAGGACTTTTTACCCAGGGGGTAAAGCGGCTGACGCGTTAAGTTAACCATTCGCCTGCAGCCAGTACTGCGGTTAAGAAGTGGTGTACCTATACCTCCACCCTCCTCCCCATATGCCTTCATGGCGTTCACAGGGACACCTTTACATACATGCACAGACCTCCATGTACACTTGCTCACGCACTACACATGCACTGAACTGTCATGAGCTATTGAGCTACATGTCAGTGTGACGTCACGCGGAAACAGCTTCAAAACAGGCGTATCCAAAAAAAAAAAAAAAAAATCTCCCAATACCGTTAACAAACACTTAAAAAACCATTTCATACAAAACAACCAAAAAAACACAAAAAAAACCTCCAAAAAAGAGAAACAAAAAAAAAAAAAAAAAAAAGTCTGCACAGAACGTTAACAAACATTTGAAAAATCGTTTCTTACCATATGACTTCAAATGCAACTTCAACGTTCTGCAGCCAGAGGCAGCACTATCCTCCAAAAAATCGGTACAATACGTAACTACCAGATTACCCGGCATCGCGTCCTAGAAACCTGTACTCATCGCTGTGAGACTCCCAAACATGTGCCCAGTTACAATATTTTAACATAAATTTGCATATATTTTCAGCTTTCATGTATTTCCCGCAAGTTTAACGTTGCAGTTGCATTATTTATGCATCAAATTCTAGGGTCACTAACTGATCACGAGTGAAAACTGAACATTACGTGACCAAATGATAAGTTTGGGTCTCTACTTTTCAATCTCTAAACAGTTTCTACTTGCTTTTGGGGAATATTATGTAAGAGCCTACGACACCAAACTGACAAACCTGCTTTTCCGCATTTAATGAACTTACCGATATAGACAACATTCAGTGAAATGGAAGTGCCTGAACACGGCCACTGTCCATTTTTGTGCGAAAATGGGAGCAGCAGTGACTAACACCGTGTCAGTCTATTGTCAGTAGGTGACAAGTGATATGAGAGGTTCTCACAACTCCGAATATTAAGATTACAGCCTTCTGAGATATGATGCCGTGTTCTTTGAGAGTTACCGAAGTTTCAGAGAAACCTGCTACCTCCAGCTTCAGGTCAGAGGACTCCTCTAATCTGAAGGTGGAGGCAACATACAACTCCGAAACGTTGACACCCCCTACAGAACTACAAGGCATGACATCACACAGTAATGCACTCTTCGGTTTAAACTTACTTTGACGATCATATTATCCTTATCAGCAAACTTAAAAGTGCATCACCATGCCGCAACAATCTGTCATTAGTCCTTAAATTCATAAGTATCAAATTCCGTTCGCATCTCAACCTTTTTTAACATAATTCTGAATATTAGCTACCATGTTAATATATTTATATCTTACAGGTAGCCTCAAGCCTGTGAGACTTCCCAGTCAATACTTCGTAAGTATTTCATGTTTCTACATGTTCGTATTTTCACGTCTGATAAAAAGTAAAGCGTACTACACAGGTATAATTATACTAAAGAGAACCTGACGGAAAATATAAGGCTGTGTATTATGTACAAACACACACTATTCACGTGTGAATCCAACATCCCACACGCGTAACAATTGAACGATCAACCCATACACCCCCTCACCAAGGCACCAGTCAACTCATCAATACACCCATCCACACGCCCACTGTTCCATCCACCCAACCAAGCAATCCTTCCAAACCATCATAAACCAAATCACTCTCTTCGTTAACCAACCAATTCAGCATTCCACTCCACCTGTCACCTAACAATCAATCCAGCTCTCTGCATTTAAATATACGCCTAGCTACCCAGCTCTTAATCCATTTTCTAATCCATCCATTCATCAATGAACGCATTCACCCACCCAAACAATCATTCCATCCCATCCCATCCATCCATCCATCACCGGTCTGTCAATCTGTACCTCCAAATTTACAGTTTATTTTTCGGAAAGCCAGAAATGTGTGAAATGTGGTACCAAACGTTATAAACGAACGTTAACTTTAGATGCATGTGACCTCGCGTCCATTTTGTTTCGTATCAGCCAGTAATTCCTGAAAAATGTGTACCTCCGGCGACTTCACTACACGCGGTATACAAACAACAACAAATTAACACATTATAACGAGCCTGAAAGGTAAAAGAAAGTTGTCCCTGTGCACGGCATGAAACCATACAGGGGAAGCAGAGGTACAGCTGCATTCATTCGTGACCTCGGCACTGTACGGAGATGAAAGATCAGCTTCAAGCGCCGACTGCTGTACCGTCAGAACGAGAGACAGAAAAAAAACACCGGTACCCACTGAACCAGTCGTAGCTGTTCACTGTGCGTTTCTCGGAGATAACTGGGAGGCCTACGTCAGCTACGCCTTGTGCACGCTTGGAGTTGCTAATCATATCTTGCATTCCATGAAAGCAGAAAGAAGACGCCAAGTTTCAAATCTCGTCACAGCCAATTTCCGCTTCTTTAAAACTACGCGTACTTACAAGGCTATTGTAAGTACCGAGCAACAATATGGAGCAAAATCCTTCAGATGCTGACAGTGACTCTGCTGGTCGAGATACTGCCCTGCGTTTATGGAATCCGACGGTTTTTTTGCCGTATCCATAACAACCCACAAACAACCCACCTAATGAGCCACATTAACCCAATCTAAGTCCTCACGAGAGCTTTCCTACGAAGCGTTATATTATCGTCGCTACTATAATTCAATGTACAAATTACGATAGCATTAAGCAACCCCAACCCCCTGTTCCTTCCATCCTCCCTGATCCAAATAATCTCATCGGCACCCTATTCTCAGACACCTTTAAGCTACATATTTCCTTAAAGTAACAGGCGAGGTATCACGCCCTTAAAATCAGGTACAATTTGTCTGAATTAGCACAGACATTACTTTTTGTACAAAAGACGTAGACAGAACATGTTGAGCTGATCGGTATTTATTTCAATTCAATCTTAATTTCTTCGCGAATATAACTTCCACTTGTTACTCTCGTTCCCAGTTTTGGCTCATTTTAGTCTTATTAGCTACGTTTATACCGTCTACATAACTTTATCCTCATTCTGCTAAAGGCATACGAAAATACACTTCGTTTTCCCTCCCTCTGGCAGCTTTTCTGTGCTTCCTTAGAGCCTGTAGTGTTTATGTTGTCACCCTGTAAATTAACACCATCAGCACACACGAAATGTTGACTTGTCACATCCAGTTCTAGTACCCCCCTGATATTCTTGGGTACCTCTAAATAGCGTATTCTAAACCGACGATGAGAAACAATGTGAAGATAAAACATCACACAAATGTTTACCTATTCGCTTCACTACGGTTTTCATCTGAACATATTTTAATTAACCTAACCAAGGTGGCGCAAGGAATGCTGAAGCATTTAAATTTTGTTTACCTTCAATACTCGGTAGAAAAGTGTTACATTTTACACACTCACTGTAGCAGAAAAGAATGGAAAAATTGTTTCTAGTATACAATATGTTTAATGTGACCACCATTCTTCCTCAAGAGCTCCACAAGACAAGCGTGCGCATTTTGCAAACCACATTGTACACAAAATACTGAAATATTTAAATTTTGTTTAACTTCCATGTTTTCTATAAACGTTACACACTGCACACCCACTGTAGCACAAAGAATGGAGAAATGTATCCGGGGCACAGTACGTTAAATGCGACGACGAAAGCGCGCGTTTGCGACCA
>Ga0123355_10004664_pt1 | contig 19957 bp, 22 predicted proteins | sample TergutEmb28metaG_3_FD_89872 | JGI IMG/M metagenome (GOLD analysis project Ga0123355, IMG submission 89872) | Embiratermes neotenicus P1 segment gut microbial communities from Petit-Saut dam, French Guiana - Emb289 P1 | ecosystem: Host-associated > Arthropoda: Insects > Digestive system > Gut ...
TGGCGCCGGAATTATTTTTTTAATTTTAGCACACCCTCTATATAAAATGTGAATAATACAGGAACCAAATATGTTAGATTTATGAAACAAACTGCATTTTGAAGAGGAAAAAATGGAAAGTATATACCATGCTTAAAATATTCAGTACCTGTATTTGTTGAATAAATATATAAAATGCAATGTTTAGAGGTTAGCGGTGCGGTACGAACACTGTAGTCTTCATTAGACGTCAAAGGGTTAAAGAATTGTTTGTTGATTTTGGGAAAATATTGATCTTGGCTTGCACCCGTTTACAAAAGGATTGTGACCAAAGGTACAAGGGCTGAAGAATTATATGGCTGAAGTTTTTCTTTTAATGTACAAATTTATTACTGTATTAGGACTGCAAAATGCTCTCATTTTAAAATCTGGTAGGGAACTCTTTTAAACCCCTGTTGGTCTGTTCTCCAACTGTGTACAAACCCACTCCCATATTTCTTCTGCTTGGCATGCTACAAATTATTGTGCACCGAATGTGAAATTACACCTGACTGTCCTGTAGTACATAACCATTAATATACTAGTGTTTATAATTGTAATGGAATCTGACAGTCTGTTCTGGTTCATGTTAATGTAGCTGGGCTGAATGAATGTGACTAAAACAGCAGTTTATTGTCTAAATTTTGGCTTCATTAAGCCTTTTTTGTAGACATTTAAATGACCTGCTGCTGTGTGTGATAAAAGTAAAGTTGTTCCTGTCTGTACCATGGAAGCGTATAGGCAGAGTAGAGGTATAGCTTACCCTTTCCTAATCTTGGCACTAAATGGAGCTGTTTTTGGAGTGACATTCAAATTTGCCCTTTGGCTTTCTTGAATTGACAGTTTCCAGGAACTCAAGAGGATAAACATACAAAGTGTACAAAGAAATGGTGTATCAATGCCAAGCAGCTGCCTTCATGCCATGTGTAAATGACAAGTGGAAAATGTAATGCCAGAGGAAGTGTACACTTGAGACATGTTGTGGGAAATGTGTACCATCATAACTTTCTCATAAAACCAGCAACACTTTACACTCATTTCTTCTGCTGTCTGTCTTCCAATAGGTCCATTGCCGCTTCCTAAGTGAGTTTTCCACAGAATGCAATCTAGTTCCTTCATCTTCATGTACATTAAAACATAATGTCCTGTCCTTTGAAATTCAGTGGTCTTGTCACTTTCACTCTCAAGATATTCCTTCTTGGCCTTTCTGTGGCTGTTTTCAGTTTGTTCCTGAATCATCTGTAGTAGTTTTTCCTTCTTTTCTTCATTGTTGACATTGTTCACTTCCTTCTTTCATCTGTTTTGCTGATCATTTCCTGTATAATCTATGCCCTTATAGGTCTCTTCTGACTTTTGCAACCAACTCACTCTGGTATCTAACACACATTTCTTGATATTGTTCCAATGCACTTCCATGTTCCCTCCTTCACATTCATTTGCACCGAGTTTTTCTTCTAGAGTATCTGGCACTTTTTATCTTCGGGCATATAACTTCTTCACGTCCCGTCTTTGTTTGTCCTTTTGGAACCTTATGACTTTCTTCAATTTAGTGCACATTTCCGCAACCACCCCCCTAGATTGTGGTTAGGGTCAATAACTGCTCCAGGCAGTGTCTGCACATCCTTCATACTGTTTCTGAATGGATGTTTCACAGTTATGTAGTCCAACTGATGTTGGTTTTGTACACCTGGTGCTTTCCAGGTGTACAGTCATATCTTATGCTTCTTAAACCATGTGCTGGTGGCAACAAGTCCTTTTATTTTATTTTTTCCATGAAAAACAATGAGCATTTGACATCTGTGATTTCTTCTTCCTTGACCATGTGGTCCAGCAAAGATTTGGTATGATTTGTCCCCAATGACACTGTAGCAATCCCCCAGTGTGATGGTGTTTGTCTCACCTTTCCCACCCTCTTCAGAATTTCTTTGATTTTGTCATACATTTCTTCCACCTCCTCATCTTTGTACTCTGAAGTTGGCATGTGCAGTTGCAGTATCAAAATACTTACACCATTTCATTTTTAATCAGCATGTGTGTTTCAGAGGATCCAGATAGAATAATAAATACAATGAACATGCCTTGGGTTAAATACCAAGGAATTGTTCAGTGCCTGGCAGGGGCAAGAGGTTTTTCTCTTCCCCAGTGTTGAAACGGGCTGCGGAACTCAACCATCCTCCTACTGAATGGGAACTAGGGGCTTTTTTTCCAACATTGCTCCATTTTAGTGATTGGAGCTATAACTCTTTTTCTCCCTCTGCCTTCATGGTGTGCACTGGTACAACTTTACTGTCACCTTCATAATGTGTTTTCAGCATCTTGTGCTGTATCATCAATGTCTTGTACATTCCAGGTCAGACAATTGACAAAGAGCATACCTAACAATAGCACTAAGTCCTTCTGAGCTTAAAGCGTGAATTTAGGAAAAATAGTTGACGTTACGGAAATCTTGAAAGGTTGTCCCAGAGAACATGTCATGGATACATGGAAACAGTACCTGTATGTCTCTGCATACAGCTGGAAAAATCTGCAAGTACATGAGCAGCATGTAAACCAATATTATTTTTAATTAGTACTAAACAAATTTTAATATTCATTAGTGGGAAACAGTAGAACTATGAAAAATGCACAGGCAGGACAAGCAAAGTAGTATACTGTCAGTGCTAAGTCAGCAGGGATTAGAGGACAACCAACAGGCACCACAGGAAGATGGCTTAAAAGTGAATGACTGTGAGTGGAATCAGTGTTTATTAAATTCAAATTCTGTGAGAGTTTCAGTAGAGAACAATCAATGCAGGCCCCAAGGAGATGGTCAGAAAACAACAGCTGATCAAGATTAGATACATTAAATTATGAATAACAGTGTGATGAAGAAAACCAATACGTTGAGTTGAACTAATGTCATCTTAAAAAACTGTTGAAAAATGGAGTGGAGGACAAAGAAGTTGAATAAAATAGTGAAACTCAGATAATGAAAGAGTTTTGAGAATAACTGAAAAAACTTGATTTTAGAGTAATGCAGTAAACAAACTCTTTGGACCTAAATATACTGCGAAAGGAAAATGTGGTTTTATAGATGGAAATGGTGACAAAATTTTAGAGAATACTCTTTTTCAAAAGTGCAGATTGCCTATTTACATTGTATGTGTTTAACAGTTTTCTTATTTTACTTTTAATGCATCAGTTGTACCACAGTTTATGAGATATAACGTTTTTTGGGTTTTCTTCATCTGGAATGTACAGAGGGTAGTGACGATGGCACATGATGCTGAAATATATGCTCAAGTAAAGTGCAGTAGTGTGGAAAGTGTTGAGAGTGTTAAGGAAATTACAATTTTTGAGCTGATGTACATACCATGGAGAATTTGTACATACAAATTATTACAACATTCTCCCACAGGTGAATTGAAACAGTTTGATATAATGTGGATGTAACCCAGAAACCATTACTTGTGTTATAAGAGAGAGAATTTTTTTTGTCTTGTTGTACACCACATGTTGTCTGCACTTAATATAAAAGTAGCAATTTGAAAATCACGGTTACTGAGCATGTACATAAAATGCTTCGTAATGTCTTTGTACATATAATGGCTGTTTTTTGGGAAGAGTGAAGGGCGAAGCACCAGCTGTACAAATTTTGTTTCTTTTTAGATCATAAATTATACTGAACTTGATTTTATTATTTGACCATTTAGAGCTCACTGATAACTATGTGAGCCATGTTTTTGTAACATTAGGAAACTCTGTGTGTTGCAACACATGTTTCTGTGTGTTGCAAAATAGTCAGAGATTATATCCCTAATCAGCATCAATTGACTGACCTTTATGTTGTCAATGGACTGTGTCCTGTGGTAGGTAGGAACATATATTTTTATGCGGCTTAGGTTAATGTTAATTTTCCAAGTGTTAATGTTACATTTCTCTGATTTATTGGAAGATTATGTAGGCTTGCTCTACCAGCATTAAGGTGCCGGGTTTATACATTGTAAACACAGCAGTTTCTTATATAGAAATTAAGTTGCATCAACTCTATAGGTAATTTGGTTTTAAATTGTGTGTCAGGTTTATCACATTTCATGAACATAAGAGGAATGGGAAGGAAGTGGTCATGGTTTTTACAGTGTTGAAATAAGGAATTTCAGGAGTAATTGTCCTAATCAGTTTGAACTGAGCACCTCCTGAATAGCAGATGCATTACCACATGATCCACCTTGCATAGTGAAATTAATTTATGATGTTCAGTGGTGTTTTATTCTTCCAGCTGAGAGTCACATGAAGTTACACTGTGCCAGTGCACTCCATTATTTGCTTGTTTATGTTCATGTAGCATGGGGACTGTGTTTATGTTCTGTAATTTTTTGCTGCAGACAGGAGAGAGTGTGAAGTGGCATCATGGACCAGCAGGCTATTGTCCAGGCCAAGCTACACTCTGGTGAGAATGCCATTGCAGAATCCTTTTAAATGATGTTCTTTGGCAGTAAGGACAGAATGAGGGTAAAAAAAAAGGCTTGTACTTGTGGTGGGGGAAAAGCGTGAGATAAAGAATGCATAATATTGTCTATGCGTCACAGCTGGCCTTGGCATATGGCATGGGCATTCAGACTGTCAGACATTCACAAGAACAAAAGACAAGTCTGAGAGACTGTGGTATCGTCTAGTACTTCTATCAGTGTGTTCAAGAAGAAACATTTAAATAGCTGGATGTAAGTGTGGTTTAACAGTAGAAATCTCAGTGTTCAGCAGGGGCAGTATCAAAGGAAATGCTTGTTAGGGAAAGCTCTGAAAGTGATAATATTGGTATTAACCTTTTGGCGCCGGAATTATTTTTTAAATTTTAGTGCACCCTCTATATAAAATGTGAATAATACAGGAACCAAATATGTTAGATTTATGAAACAAACTGCATTTTGAAGAGAAACAAACGGAGAGTATATGCCATGTTTAAAACATTCAGTACCAATATTTTTTGAATAAATATATAAAATGCAACGTTTAGAGGTTAGCGGTGCGGTACGACCACTATAGTCGTCGTTAGGCGTCAAAGGGTTAAAGGAACATTTAATGCTAGCAGTGTGTGGTCGACTGTTTTTAAATGTGGGAATGACACGTCTTTTTCAAGGGCACACTGTTAAAGTCAGTGCAGATATGTCTTTCACCCTTGAATTGAAGATGGGTTTTTAAAGAGTTAATCCACTGACAGAAGGTCAGACCGTAACAAATGTACATGGCTAATGAGATGGTGCTGCATTGGAAGGACTGTCATGATGCCATTGCAAATTGTAAATAGTTACTGACTTTAGAGGAGTTTTCTAGAGCTAATTGGTAGTTGAGAAGAGTCTTCTTTGACTGCCTAGACCCTGAAGATGGAGGCAGCAAGTTGCTTTGAAATGTCAGAAATGAATGAATTGTGGGTCGCAAAAGGAAATTTTAGTGGAGTCAACCAGTGGATGCTACTAAACTTTCCCCTAATTTTTTTGGTCAAATTTGGACACTTGTGCAGGCAGGTCTCATGAGACAGTTGAGATGAAAATGGACCCAAGAAGTGTAGCCAGACAGAAACATGCTGATTGTTTGTTTGATAAAGATTCTTTGCTGTAACAACAATGAATAGGTGCAGAATAAGCGAATAAGTGCAAACATGCATCAAGTCTAAATGTTAAGGCCTTATTGGAGAGGACAAACTGATTTAAAATTTTCAGTGAGAACTATGAAGGGAAGACCATAGTAATACAGTGTAATTATATGCAGTGTCTTTTGTTTTAAACAACCCAAGAAGCTGATATGGGAAGTGTCTTTATGAGTTTTTAAACTAAAGTAATTAATTTAACAGTTCAAACTATCCATTGCTGTAAATAACAGAATGTGTATATTAAATAATAAAACATATAAATACCAGATCTATTAACTGTGAATGTAATTTTTCTTGCCAGTGAACAACTAATCATATGTGCTTAGTGAGTTGGCAGTTGCTGAAAATCTGTGCCTGAAGTATTTTTAATTTTAATAAAGCTATGAAGTTACATAAGGATGTTCTGGCTACAGTAACATCAGACATGCATAGTCTTCTGTCATCCAATCCAGTTTTGGTTTGTAGGTATCTTCTGCTGATGCTTTACTTTCTTTGGATTTAGTAACCTTCATTAATTCTACACACTTTAATAGATTTCTTTTCCTTAACATACCACATGTGAAATGCTTGAGTCCACGTGCTGAAATCACGAGCAGTAATTCCTGGGAGGTGAATTCTCTTTTCTTTTTGTTTATGTACTTGCCCAATCTTACATTTGACAACTCAGTTTGTTCATAATTATTGAGAAATTTACTAATATTTTCATTGTTATCCTTGGCCATTTTGATATTGACACTTAAATAATACAGCTCTAATCTGTCTTTACTTTCTTTATGGCCTCTACAGGCTGGGAAATGAAGTTAGTACTGAATCACCCAGGGGCAGATGCTACTTCTAATTGCTAGTGTGTCTTCAGTTGGCCACCAAAGTTCGCTTCTGCAGGGAACTGATGTGCTCACTTACATAACTTGAAGGCAATGGGGAAATTTTGGGGTACAAAAGGACATTCAGTGACAAGTGTAGTGGCATTCACTGGTTACGTGCGGTGTGATCGAAGCTTGAAGTTTGCGTGTGTGGCAAAGTTAGTTGCTCATTTGCCAAGTTGATATAAAATGGAAAACATTAGATTACACAAGCACATGCAGCAGCAAATTCATTGTGTAGTGTTTGCAAGCAGTGGTGAAATGTAAAAATATTTCATGTCTGAGAAATTCACATGACAATAATTTTTGAATAATTTTGTGGCACTCTTTGCATATGTTGTTTCTTTGTAGAGTTTATGTTGAAATGAATAGTTTTTTATCTGTCATCAGTGTTGTTGCTCACTGAATAAGCTTTTCTGTATCTGTACCTTGTATAGTTTCACCTTTGCCAGATGTAAATATTAGGTTTTTAAATGTATGTTTGTGTACAGTTCATTGTTCCTTAACAATGGCTATGTGCATGAAGCGAGCCTCATGCAAGGCTGGGTACGCACATCACGTGTCCTTGCACTGGCTGAGCATGACAACAACCATGCGCTGTTCATTTTCATGAGCTCACGAATGCCTCCTCAGCTGTTTTCTGATCTGGCAATAGAAAGAGTGCTTCCTGTTGATGCTGACTTTAGGTGTGAGATTGGTGAGTAAAAGAATTGCCATTACTCAGGCTTGTGGGTAAGGAATGCTTTTTGTTGTATTACAGATTTTTCAGTATACTTAATTTGCTCTGCACACAGTGAACTTCAGTGCTGTCCTATTACACATGCGCACGCGCACACACGCACACACACAAACACACAAACACACACACAAACACACACACACACAAACACACAAAACTTATGACATATTTGTATATGAAGTATGACTGTTTTCTGTCAAATGTTGTATCAGTCTCTAGAGTTCATTTTTATGCAAGGACTAATTTTGTTCTGCCTTTGATATCGTGACTGTTTCTTACATGAACTGGTTTATTAATTGACTGAGTTGATTTTGGATTTTCCTGGATTTCACATTTGCAGAATCTTGATATCTTTAGTTACATGTCAGAACTCAGTGGATTAACATGGTTTCTTGACCGTTGAGTTTCATATCTATAACTTCTTTGTATCAAAAGCTGTACCTTGCGTTGGAGAGTTTAGCTCTTTTATTTGTGTATGGGTGTGGATGACCCAAGTCTATGATGTCATTGTTTACCAACATTCTGAGTTATTGCGTAGTGTTGCCTGTTTGTTCCCTGCTGATATTTTTGTGTCATTTTGACTGAGATTTTTTTTTTTTTTCCTGTTCAGATCTTTGGACAAGACCAGTATTACAGTTTCTGTATTACTGTTGACTTTATTTTCTACCTCTAAACATTTTGTTGGTGATTGTGACTATTTCAGTTATACTTTTATATTTGGGCCAGCTTCTGAAGTTGCCGGATAGCCAAGTCTGCTGTCATTTTTGTGCCCTTCCACCTTCCCTTTTATCACTCACCCCTCATGTACCTACCATCCTGTTATTTGCTTCACTGTAACATGCCATGTCAGTTGGCATATTTATCTTATTTTGCTGAAACTGGAACCTTGATTTCTGTTTTACCAATTTGACACTTGATAGAAAGCTGGTGAATCATTAATTCACATAATCCGTTGTGTACCAGCTTGTCATCATTTCCACTTGCTGTGCAGAAGCATCAGTCTGATTAATTTGGCAGCACTTGTGTATCATGTATCAGACACCCAAAAGATGTTAGGTGTGTGAAATATGGTATGTGTCTAGAAGCAATGAAAAGGTTAAATAAATAATTGTAGCATCTTTCTCATATCTTTAATTGTACAGAGTATGATTCAATGAATAGGTGAAAGCATTCTGTGATGAGGCAGCATGTTTTCAAAATCACATATGAACAGTATTCTTATAGACCGTGAAGAACAGCGTGTTTGTTTTTCTGTTTAACACAGATGCTGTGTTGAAACTTAAATGTATTATTGCAGAAACAGACAGTAGGCATCAAGATGGGGTTGATGTGTTTGTCAACATATCGTCACGAAAACTCAAGCTTTTGTTTGAGATGGTTCCTGGTATCAAAACAAGTAACTTTGTAGGAGAGATCTTCCGTGCAATTGAAGGTAATAACAAGAAAATTGTGTTATATTCTGCACATTTTGGGATGTGTTAAACTGTTTCTGATTCTTATTTGTAGGGTTGTTGCCAATTAGCATTGGGTTTGTATGTGATTCTGCTGTCGTCACCAAATTCAGGCAACCCTCAAAAGACATGCTGAGAACTTTTTTTTTTTTTTAGAAATGCTTAAACACAGCAGAAATTGGTATTTACTAGAGCTGCCGATTAATGTCCCTATCCCTGCAGCATTAGTGTTTCAGAGTACAGTGTTGGATGACAAATATTGGATCCTTTTCCTTGTTAATTTTTGAAAGTTAAATCAGTTGCATGTCAGTTGTAACCAGGTGGCTAGCATTAAAACTAGTTCATGTGAAACGTCCGTGATACAGTACTGTTTTCTTTCCTGTAAACATTTTGAGTGGTTCTCCTTGGTTTGAGTGTGAGAACAAGTTTGTAGGGGGAGCTTATTGAATTTGTTTGGAGAAGGAAATAGTTTGTTTTAGACAAAACGAACATTTTAATGTATTTATTCATGAAATAAGGTGGTGTATGCATATGTATGTATGGTAAGCTAACCGTTAAATTGGAAATTAGAATAATTCCTTGTGCATTCATTTGTAGACCTATGCATTGTAATAACCTGAGCATTTTCTGTTCTGGTTATTTTAGTAGTACATTTGTATCAAGACATTTAGGATTGGGATTAGTCTGTATTATCTAGGAGATGGGCTAGCTGAGTTAGAATAGTGCCGTGCCATGGGATAGGAAATCAGGTTTTAATTCTAGGCAGGGGTAGAGTGGAGATTTTCTTTTTTCTACAGCTTCCAGACCAGCTCTGGGGCCCATCTAGCCTCCTGTTCAGTGATTTATGGGAACTCTTTCCCTGAGGCGAGAAGCTGAGCACCAAGTCATACTGATGTTAAGAAAGTTGGGAGCTGTACCCTCACTCCCCCATACATCATTATTGTATGCTGCTTAATTAAGTACAGGAAGAATTCTACCTACAGTTTAACTTCTGTTTACTATATTATATGAGCCAGTTCAAACTGGTTACCAGACATTTACAGTTCACCTGCTGAATCAGGGTGTTAGCTTGTTCACTGTACTGAATTTGCAAAGCTTTCATTGGGACAGGTAAAAGGAATGAGTTTGTTTGAAATTCCTGGAGCAGGTTAAGTAGATTTAAAACTTGGAATTCATTCTGATTACATAGAAACCAGTCTTTAAAAGCTATTATACATGTTATGCACTGACGGTGGTTAGTTCAAAGTTATTTATGACGGACATGCTTTGGTACACATTGCATGACAGTAAAGTAATGTAAAAAAGGATTAATGAAAGGCATTTCTTTCATGCTGTAGTAATCAGGTGGGTCACCTTGTTGCTGGTCTCATGTCCCCTGAAGCATAGAATTATGGCTGGGTCTTTGAAACTGTGTTATTTATTCCAGTGTTCACCAAAAGACGACGTCCACCACCAGAGTTCCATTGGCTACATAAATATGCGCCAGGTGTAGGAGGCCAACGTAATAGTGGTATTAGCTTACCTGGAATGGATAACCCTACCAGTGATACAATGGAGTCAGGTGTTGAAGGGCTGACAGGACAGGATGAGTCTCTCACGGATGCTGTAAGTGGACCTGATGCTGCAATTCAGATGATGATTATTTGTATTACTGAAATAAAAACCTGCATTATCACGTGAATACCTTGAGAAGTGATGTGTTTATAGCTATATAATGTTGTTCTGCGGATTTACAGTTGCTAGAAAGCCCAGAGATCTCTGTTCCACGCCAGAGTATTGCAAAGGGTGCTACACCCATTGCAGCAAGAGAGAGTGTTATAAAATACCAAATGGCCATGAAAGAACAGCACTACACATACACACAAGTATTAAGGTATGATGTGTGACATTGTGTTTCAGCATGCAAATGATAGTGTGAAAAAATTGTGTTTGTTATGCATGAATAGCCAGTCCCATAGAATCATGAGGAAATTTTATCAGTTGACTAACTGTGAAGACTTTTATACTGTCAAAATGTGGTCCATAGGTTCCTGTGGAACAGTGGTAAATATATACCGCATTGTACAGTGTCTCATGTGAAAAGACATGGAAATTCTAGTGTGAAGTTGTTGGAAACAAATTGGCAAAGTACCTAACTGCAGTAATGTGAAAGTTATAGAGAAACACCCAAGAGACTAATCATGATAAAATAACAGCATCCATTAAGGTAATATTGCTACTCAGAAGAAATGCTTTCTAATCAGACAGACACGCAGTACTGATTCAGGCATTTCTTACTGCTGCCATTTTCTGCTTGTATTTGTGACTGCTGTGTAACATACTTTACAGAATGTACATTTGAACACAGTAATGACAGAAGAGCAAGCCCTTGCCTTTTCCCTACAAAGGTTATTAAACATGGTGTTGTATTTCAGAATTGTTGTAATTGTAGATCATGAAGGCTTTCCTGTATATCTGACAACACTAGTTGTAGTTTAGCAGTTACTATAAAAGTTGGGGGAGGACCAATGCTTTGTAGGATATTGGTGTGTGCGTCTTGTGTTGTATGTATGCATGCATTTGCATGTATGTATGCAAACAACTGTTGATGCATATTAGTGTGAGTTTTTCTCCAAAATGTTTTTAACTCACATAGGATTAACTTGAAAGCATTATAAACTTCACAAACTGTGTGAAATCCATTCATTTATCTTGAATAAATATGATGTTAATTCTAGTAGCATGATATATAACAGAGGGATATTTTATATAAATAAACCTTATGTAGGGGATAAAAGCTACAATTTTGTGATGAGGTGATATAAAGAAAGATGATCAGAACATACATTTAACCAGACATGTAGTGGACAAGACCAAAACAGTGTTGGTTAGCAGGAATTTGTGAAGCTTTGAAAGAAAAGAATTTGAAGTAATGCAGCTTAAGTGTTTGACAGTTGTAAATTATAGAAATGGGTAACATAAGAATATGGCAAAAGGCAAAGGAGAAGAAATCTGAAAGAAAATGAGCATGTGTCACTTGCTTTACAGGGTATATGTTGGAACATGGAATGTGAACGGCCAGCCTCCCACAGTTGGCCTGTCAGAATGGCTTGCTCAAGATCCTGAACCTCCAGACATTTATGCTATTGGATTCCAGGAACTGGACCTCAGCAAGGAGGCATTCCTTTTCAATGACACACCCCGTGAGGAGGAGTGGCAGTGAGTTACCAACTCTCAGTGGTACTAAAATTGACATTGCATTATATATGGTTTCAGTGTCACAGGGATTTATGTGTGAAAATACCTCTTTATCTACATCTGCTCTGATGTACTCGAGACATCACTGAGACTAGATTGTTAATTCCATACTTCAAGTCTTTTCCAGAAAATAGACTGTTTTTTTGTAAATTAAATTTTTTGTGTTTCTGATTTGGTCTGTCACATGCTGAGCAATGTGTTACATATTTTGCACACTGGCACAAATTGAACACTGCATACATTTCTGTACAATTTTAGTACATTGAGGAATTCTGCTTTTAATTCCTGCAATTATAATTTTTCTGTGTAGCATTTAGCAGTACTGTAGAGATTGGACATCATTTGGTGCATAATCCTTCCAGTTTGCTATCCAAAAGTATACAGATAAGATATACAGAACTGTATTTTTGCCTGTTGTTTGGTATAGGTGTGAAGCTTGGTCTCACACTTTGAGGGAGGAACATAGGCTGAGGGAGTTTGAGAATAGGTGCTGAGGAAGATATTTCAACCTGAGAGGGATGAGGTAACAGGGGAATGGAGAAGACTACATATTGATAATCTTTATGATCTGTATTTCTCATTGAAATTATTTGCATGATCAAATTATGGAGAATGGGTTGAGTGGGGCATGTGGCACGTTTGGGGAACAGGTGAGGTGCATACAGGGGTATTGTGGGGAGACCTGGTGGAAAGAGACCACTTGGAAAATCTAGGTGTAGAAGGGATGATGCTATTAAATTGATCTTCAAGAAGTGGTATGGGGGAGCATGGACTGGATTTCTCTGATTCAGGATGGGGACAGGTGGTGGATGCTTGTGAGTGCAGAGTGAACTTTTGGGTTCCATAAAATTATAGAAATTTCTTGACTAGGAGGGGACCTGTTAGCTTCTCAGGAAGGACTGTGCTCCATCAAGTTGATTGGTTGGTTGGTTGGTTGGTTGGTTGGTTGGGTAGTTAGTTAGAAATTAACTTTTAAGCAGTTTTTATTGATATACTTGTTTGCATATTTATTACCTACTGTATACCATTTCCTGCATTTGTGAAATATTGTTGCTAGTCTTGACTGGGATATTTAGAGCTTATTTGGAGGTTGGGTACAGTAAAAGAGTTTTGAATATTCTGAGTGTAGGAAAAGGTTCCCCCCCTCCACCTCATTAGTCTCTGAAGAATAGTGAGTTATTTTAAAGTAGTTTAAAAACTGAATTTATTAGAGTCATTGCTTTTACATTATCAGTATTACTACACAGTGTATGTATACCAGAGTAAAGTAATCTGGTGATTCAAATTGTTAAACATCATAGGAATGCTTTTGGTGCAGGCTAGGTTGTCTGTGTATCCTAGTTTGCATGTTAGTAAAATTCTGTTGTAACAATCTCCATGTTTGCACTGTGCATCAATGATAATTAAACACTTTATTATGCAACTAATGCACAATATACAATATGTAGATACAATTAAAATTATAAAATATTTAAAAGTGCTCCAACATGTTTCGGATCACAGAGGATCCATCATCGGGGAGCCTTGTACGGTGTTGCTAAAAATTATAAGAGTGATTCTCTCGTGTCTGTTGACATGGACAAGGTTGGTGTTATGGCAGCATATTCTGAACCGTTGTGCGTGTGCGTAGTTCACTGTATATTAAGGCACTGCCTTCGTATACAGTGAACTACGCACATGCACAACGGGTCAGAATATGCTGCCATAACACCGACCTTGTCCATGTCAACGGCCACGATAGAGTCACTCTTGTAATTTTTAGCCACACTGTACAAGGCTGCCTGATGATGGATCCTCTATGATCCGAAACATGTTGGAGCACTTTTAAATATTTTATAATTTTAATTGTATCTACATATTATATATTGTGCATTAGTTGGATAATAAAGTGTTTAATTCTGTTGTAACAGTATGATGATTTGATACTAACAGATATATATTGTAGGCATTTTTAAACTTGAAAGTGTGTAAATAGTTCCCCAAAACAATGAATGTATACTGTTATCTCAAAACCAGTAAAAATATGGGGTTTATGTGGGATTTAATTGTTATTTTATAATATTTGAAGTGCAGGTGAATTATGTTGTTAAATTTGGCCTCATTACATCAAAGCAGTTGCATGACTTTATTGACCAGTGAACATCCTTGTTTTGAATTATGTGAACACAATATTTTCTATGGTCATCTGTATGAAATTAACCATTGAAGAAGTGTAGTGACTGTGTGGCCAATGCTGAATTGTAATTGTGTGTTGCACAGTTGTGTCTTTGTCTAAATTTATGCTACATTTATGACATTTTTTTTTAAATGTTCTTCACAGCAGTGGAAGAAATATGAGGCTTGTTCAAAAAGTATCCAGACTGACCACAGTACATGAAGTAGATAAGGCTTACAGGGTTTTAACTGTAACTGTCTTCAACATAGTTCCCTTCCGCAGTTACACACTTTGCCCAGCGTTTCTGCCACTGTTGGAAACATTTTGCGAACTCCTCTTTCGGGATGTCTAAGAGTGTCTTCATCGAATTTCCTTTGATGTCCTCCGTTGCCTCAAATCGGTGTCCTTTCAGAACTTTCTTAAGCCTTGGGAACAGGGAAAAGTCACACGGTGCGAGATCAGGTGAGTATGGCGGCTGCTGCAACTGAGCGGTGCCATGTTTGGCCACAAACTGCTGCACAAGATGTGAAGTGTGTGCAGGCGCATTGTCGTGGTGCAGGATCCAGTCGCCATCCCGCCATTTTTCCGGTCGTTTTCGGCAAACTGATTAACGCACACGTCGCAAGACCTCCATGTAGAATTCCTTGTTAATGGTTTGCCCGTCGGGAGCGTACTTGTGGTGTACGATACCCTCAGAATCAAAAAATGCCAGTAACATGACCTTTGTTTTGCTTTGCACCTGGCGCCCCTTCTTTGGTCACGGAGAAATGGGACCTTACCACTGTGACAATTGCTGTTTTGTCTCCGGGTCGTACCCGTAGACCCAGGACTCGTCACCTGTCTCAGTGTTCTTAAGAAACTGCACGTCTTCACATGAACGCTCAAACAAATCACGGGCGATTGTCTGACGTTGCTCACATTGGTCATCTGTTATCAAACGCAGCACAGACTTTGCGCGCACACGTTTCATGTGCAGATCGTTGGTTAAAATTGTATCGCATGAGCCCACGGAGATCCCACAGTCATCCGATATCTCTTGTACTGTCAGTCTCCTGTTATTGCGAATGATTCTTCTAACTTTAGCAATCATTTCCTCGTTTCTCGATGTTGACAGTCGTCCCAAGCGGGGGTCGCTTTCAGCGGAGGTTATACCCTCTTTAAATCGACGGAACCAGTCAAACACTTGTGTACGACCCATTTCAACTTCACGATATGCTTGCTGCAATAATTGATATGTTTCCATTGCAGTTTTTCCGATTTTAAAACAAAACTTAATGCAAATGCATTGTTTGGTACTTTCACACATCGTAAAAATCGCCATGACATAAATGTATGTGTTACTTCCGCGACCTACTACAGCCAACTGAGCAAACGCAGCCACTTGCAACTTGTGTCATGAGTTGCTAAGACGTGTATGAACATGTCAAGACTGGTTGCAAACACATCCCACCCAGTGAACAACCACTACAATTCCAATCCAGATACTGTTTGAACAACCTCGTATTACTACAGCAAATATGCCAGTAATTGCTTTGTGGGACAAAAGATTATTTTTCTATCCGTGTCATTCTCTTTGTTTTTTCCCCTTTGTTTGTTCCGCCACCTTTGGCTTCCTTTCTTTCCTTCTGTACTGTTACCGGTTATTTTTGAGAGCCATCATAGTTTTGGGAGTATCTTATATTTTGGTGAATATGGTGCACTCTGTTAAGTCTCACTGTTGTTTGTGAACGGGAAATTATGCACAATTATAACTTATAAATTTCTCTAGTTATTAATCTGTGACTTCTTCCTTCTCTGTTAGAATAATTTTAAGCTGTGTAATATGTTGTAAATTCTTCCATTAAGTAATTTAAAAACAATGAATTTTCAGTTTTAACTTGAGTTGTGATGGATTTTTAAAAACTGTAAATTGTTATATGGTGCATAAAGTCTTGTGACTCTGTGTATGTTAGGGAGGCAGTGTTAAACGGACTACATAAAAAGGCACGATACTACAAGGTGGCTTTGGTGAGGCTGGTTGGCATGATGCTGCTTGTGTTTGTACAAGAGCAGCACGCAGCGTATGTCAGGGATGTAGCCACAGAGACTGTTGGCACTGGCATCATGGGTAAAATGGTATGTGCTACATTAGCTAACACAGAAGTAGAAGAACTTAATCATAATTTTAGGCTGATTAATTTTTGGTGGTTGATATGGCATATGTGAGAAACAAATGCACACAGAATTTTGGCAATGAAAAGAGACTAAACTAATAATAAAACTGATCTTGGGGAAGAAGATTCTTAGGCTTTTAAGTGATTTGAATTTGTTTAGGATAGAAGTTATTGACGTGCTCTTGTGGTGATGATAAACTTTTGGGTTTTATACCAACAGAAAATTTAAGTAACAACCCATCAACTGCTCTGAAAATATCCTGTACTAGACAGTGATCTTGGGTGTGTTGATGTATTTGTTTCAGGGCAACAAGGGTGGAGTGGGTGTGCGCTTTGACCTCCACAGTACTTCATTATGTTTTGTTAACTCACATCTTGCTGCACATGTGGAGGAATATGAACGCAGAAACCAGGACTACCACGACATTTGCTCGCGGATGAGTTTCACACGCTGCTTACCTCCCAAGGGCATCAAGGATCATGAGTGAGTGTAACAGTGTTACTTAAGACTTCACAGAGTTGATAAATTTGAAGCTTATATTCCTGGAATGATCTGTCTGAAGGACAAACATGCAACAGATCTTTCCAAATGGATGTTTGTAATCATCTGAAGTATAGTATATTCCTCTTTCTCTGCCAGTGGATTTCCATATGCTTTATTCTTTTAATTTACGTTACTTGCAGAGTGAAGGGTTATAAATCTGAACAGTATCAGGTAAGCAAAGGTTTTGTCTCCCATTCTAATCATTTTATGTTATCACATTTGTGTGTTATGGCATAATTTACATTCTGTGACCTGCTATAGAGTTCAGAGTTCTGATTGTACTGTGTGTTTGCTTTAAGTGTACAGAAATCACTATAAAAGTTTTTCATGATACTCTAGTAAGTGAGTTGTTTGTTGTGTCTAATGTTTTGAGTTAAACAATAAAGTAATTGTTTATTTTTGTGTCTTTTTTTATTATTTGTGCCTGTCCTTTCCTCAGTTTGTCCAGGTAACTGAAAATATGCATTGAATGTGAATTACTTTGTTCATATAAAAGTAATGCTCTTGCTTTGCAGTCAGGTGTACTGGCTAGGAGATTTGAATTATCGCATAACAGAACTGGACCCTTGGCGAGTGAAGGACTGTACTGACAGTGATAACTATCTGCCTCTGTTGAAGTATGATCAACTCCATCAGCAGCATGACGTGAAAAATGTATTTGCCGGCTACCAGGAGGGTACTATTACCTTCCGCCCTACGTACAAATATGACCCAGGAACTGATGACTGGGATTCCAGGTACTATATTGCAAGCGGCTGTTTCATACCACATACTAGATTTTGACATTTAATGGGGAGGGTATTGAGCCTTTTCTGGGGTTTTACAGTTGCAGTCAACCACTGTGAAGATCATAATTTTAGGGTAGAATATTATCTTAATTATGTCTTTACTGCTGAAACAGCAGCTGTTCTAAAGATATTCATAGGTAGCTGGTACATGTATGTGCATTACACCTGTGCTTCCTCTGTAACTTTTACAGAAACTGTCATGTCTTTTCATAAGTGGTTTTGTTGGTATTTTAGTAACACTCTGTAGTGAAATATGATGTGTCAGTTTACATCACATGTAAAGCTAAAACAACTAAGCTGTGTGCCATTTTTCACTCTTAAGATGAGCAGCACTTGTTTTTTTTTTATGGTAGTCTGTTGTGGAGTTCAAGAGACTAGGAAGAAACTTGCAGTTATCCCCCTTCATTTTGTGGCTGTGTGTTACGATATATTGTATAGTGTGGAAGACATGAACAGGTGACAGTGTTTGTCTTGACTCGTGAGCAGTAGGTTAGTGAATAAGAGCCTTTGAAAGGGTGGCAAGGATATTGGGATCACTTTTGGTGGAGCTTAGTTCAGTGTATAATCTTTGTTTGTGTAAGTTGTTCTGCACATATTTACTGGGGGTGTTAGGAGAATGTCTGTTTGTGTATTTGTATAGTGAAAAGAACCGGGCACCGGCTTGGTGTGATCGCATCCTGTGGAAGGGCGATGGAATCACACAAGTTGCATATAGAAGCCACCCAGAACTTCGTATCAGTGACCATAAGCCAGTCAGTTCTCTCTTTGACTCTCAGGTAAGAATTAAGTTAATTTGTAAATTTAATGTATGGATGGTGATTAATTGGGTGGATTGAATCCACTATAACAAGGTGATAAATTGATAGATGTATCAGAAGCATTTAATGCTGTTGAGGGGTTATCATTATGACTGGAAAACTAAAGAGAAGTAATCACATTATTTGTTTCAGATTTTGTCTGGGATTGACACTAAGCAGGCATATTGTAATGAGTTTATACAATATGTGGCTACCTATCTGGTTTCCACAAGAGACATAAGGGGTTGTTTTAACAGAGGACATAACATTATGTTACATTACCTCAGTATACCTAATTTATACAGTTGACACAACTGTTTTTTCTTATAAAACCAGTACTTGTTTTTATAAAGGCTATCTGTTTGGTTGTAACTAGCGTGTATTTGCTGTAGTGATCAACATACAAGATCTGGAGTTGCACACAGTCTGGTTATTTAATAGCCAGCTCTCAGATGTTTTTTTCAGAGTTTGTTTCTGTTTTCTCAGATCCGTGTAATAGATGCTGTTAGGTACCGCAAAGTACATGAAGAGGTGATGAAAAAGTTAGATAAACTGGAGAATGAGTTCCTGCCTCAGGTGATGGTAGACAACACAGAAGTGATTTTTGATACTATCCACTACTTGGAACCGCAGACTCGGGTTCTTATTATTGCGAACACAGGGCAGGTTAGTGCAAGTGCTGCAGTAGTATATCGGTCGCAGAGCTGTTTATTTTTGAGGTAAAAGTGCGATGACAAAAGGTACTCATATGAACTTAGTTTGTTGTAAAGAAGGTAGTATATAAACTGTCAATGACAACACACTGTAGTTTTTTTTTTTTAATTACAAAAATATAAAATATTTTGGCTTCAAAGGGTCATCCTCAGGCATTAAAAATAAAACCACTTAGAGGAGAGTATACATGAATGAACAGAAGTTAATATGAAATCTTATTCTTGTATATAGATATGTTTATTAGAAGGCCATAAAATTCCCAGTGCTTATCAGCTGAAAGAGCTGTAGCCCACTTTATAAAAACATGTATTTCGTTACTTTAAAATTTAAAATTATAAACTGTGATTCTTATATGTTGTTAATTCTTATCCTGCCATTTGTAGGGATAAACATGGTATTCCCTTGGTGATGTGGGTGATATCTGGATTATGTAGTTCTTATTTTGGGGTTTTTGGATTTATTGCAACATTGTCTATTTACTTCTAAAATCTGAATATTTTCTGGATTTTAGATAAGAGAATACATACATACACATGCACTGCTCTCTCTCTCTTTCACACACACACGCACCCATGCACGCACGCCCGCCCGCCCGCCCACGCACGCACGCGCCCCCCCGCGCGGACACAAACGCGCGTACGCACGCGCGCACAAACACGCGCGCGCGCACGCACACACGCGCACGCGCACCCACGCGCACACGCACCCACCCACCCACACACACGCGCGCGCGCACACACACACACACGCACACACACACACATGCACACACAACACACAACACACACAACACACACACACAACACACACACACACACAACACACACACACAAAACACACACACACAACACACACAACACACACACACACAA
>Ga0123355_10004665_pt1 | contig 19954 bp, 22 predicted proteins | sample TergutEmb28metaG_3_FD_89872 | JGI IMG/M metagenome (GOLD analysis project Ga0123355, IMG submission 89872) | Embiratermes neotenicus P1 segment gut microbial communities from Petit-Saut dam, French Guiana - Emb289 P1 | ecosystem: Host-associated > Arthropoda: Insects > Digestive system > Gut ...
CGCTTTTGGCCATAGACAGCTCCACCGAGCCAGGCGAGGCTATACAAATTGAATCCCCACCCCTGCCCCACCAAGCGGACACGCCAAGTAATGCTCTCACACGGCGCGGCCAACCCGTCCCGCTCGAAGAAGCGGCGGGCCTAATGTCGCTTGAATACGTCTGGGCGTATCCGCCGGGGATACCGATCCTCGCGCCGGGCGAGGTCATAGACCGCTATGTCATCTCGTACATAACCCAACTTGCCCATGCGGGGATCGAACCGATAAGTACACAGGGTCAACTACCTAGTATCTACTCCTGCCCGCCCTGATCTTCCGGGCTTTTGCTCTTGTCTGGTATTACGAATTCGATGTCACCGGGCATGTCTTCGCCGGGGAACATCGAAAGGATTCCCTCTTCCGCTGTGGCCATCACGCCATAGAGATTAAGGCCCTTGTCAAATTGCGCCGTAAACACCGCGTCTGACATGTCGGCGATTTTGCGGATTGTCGCGGTGTATTTTTCATCTTTCGGCAACTTGCGTTGACCGCCGCCGGGCGCGCCGGGCGTGTGCGAGAACATGTGGAACTCGCCCCCGAAGTCAAGGATATACAGAAAATCATTTTTCGAGCGCGCGATGACCATATTCCCATCCGCAAGCTCTTTAAGAACACGTTCGCCGTCCTTCGGCAGGACATCAAGGTCAATATTTTCCATGTTTTTCTCCAAACGTAGTTTTATATAACTACATTATAATCCTTTTTTGCCTCCGGCGGCAAACTTTTTTGAAAAAAAAGTTTGACAAAAAACTTTATAGTAATTTTTAGGGGGCCTCTCAGGCCCCCTAAGCAACTCTCTACTCTACTCTTCAGTCGAGGTTTCTTCTGGCAGTAACGATTCCGCAAGCTTCGCCTTCCTACGCGACCGGATCTTCTTTCTTATGATAATCACGCCCGGCACCAAAATCACGATCACAATAATAATTACCGGCAAGGCAGTGGCAATATATCTGAACACATCCATAAAGAATCTGCCGATTGCCCGCATTGTTGAACTAAACCCGTCGCCCACACGCTGCCAATATGTCCTATGCAGCGGCGTTATTTCCGTAAGCTCTTCAACTTCCATAATATACAGCGTGAGCGTGCTGAAATCGACCCGGCTTTGCAAATGAATCAGCGACGTGGTAAGCCGCTCGATCTCGGAACGCACATCAGAAACGCGCCACTCGATCTCAATCATGTCGGCGATCCTGGTGGCTTGTTCAAGCATGTACATCAGCCGCTCTTCCTGAATCCGAAGCGCAGTGAGCCGCGACTCTGTGTCGATAAACTGCGCGGTCACGTTCTGCGCGTTGCGGATTAGTGCCGTGACGTTCCCAAGCCTGTCTAGGTCACCGGCCACAGAGTTAATGCGGTTTTGCGGTATGCGCAGTGTAAAATTCGCCGTGCGGTGCGCTGGCCGCCCTTGGTGCTGTTGCGCTATCGGCCTTCCGCTTTCGTGCGAGTATTCGATATACCCGCCGACTTGCTCGATCATCGCATAGATCATTGCAATCGTTTCGTCGAACTCAAGCGTCTCGATATCGGCCCTCACAGTGTGGATAATCCGCTCGCCGACGCCTCCCGTGTCCATATCTGCCGAATGTCCGCCACCGGGCGCGGAATCGGGAGCCGCCATTTCGGTAACTGGAACTGTCGGCGCCATCGCCGGTGCGGGCGCGGTGGCCGTGTTGGCCATTCTGAACAGAGAGTCGGAATCGTCACTGAAGAGCATCGTATCAGTCTCAGCCATCATGTCCGATGCCCAATAGCCAGCGGAGTCATTTGCGCGGCTGCCACATGCCGCAAGAAGCCCGATCGCCAGAATCGCGATAAGCAGGAGTGCGATTACTTTTTTCATTTATAGCATCCTTTCTTTCTAAGCATAATGTTTTATGACGCTCGCACACTCGATTTAGTTCCAAAATTTTTTGCGTTTTTTCACATTAATTGATATAATTGGGAAAATCCGTATATGACATAAGAGAGGAAGATTTTTATGGATTATGTAACACTTGGTTCAACTGGCATTACTGTGAATAAAAACGGCTTCGGCGCGCTCCCGATCCAGCGGATAAGCACTGACGACGCTGTCGCCCTGCTAAAAAAAGCGTATGACAACGGTATCACGTTTTTTGACACCGCCAGAATGTACACCGATATCGAAGAGAAAATCGGCCTTGCCCTATCCGGCGTCCGCAACAAAATCATCATCGCCACAAAAACGACATCGCAAGACGTGTCCGGGTTCTGGCAGCAACTTGAGACCTCGCTCACGCTGCTCAAAACAGACTACGTGGACATTTATCAGCTTCACAATCCGCCCTTCTGCCCGCGACCCGGTGACGGCTCCAGGCTTTATGAGGCAATGCTAGAGGCCAAAGCGCAGGGCAAAATCAGACATATTGGAATAACTAACCATAGGATCGACATAGCACGCGAGGCTCTGCGCTCCGGCCTGTATGAGACTATTCAGTACCCGTTTTCTTACCTTGCCGCCAATGATGAACTCGACTTTATTCGCGAATGCGCGGAGAAAAACGTCGGCGTCCTAGCCATGAAGGCATTGTCCGGCGGACTGATAACAAACTCAGCTGCCGCTTACGCATTTCTGGCACAATTTCCAGGCGTCATCCCCATATGGGGCGTCCAGCATGAGAGCGAGCTTCTTGAATTCATCGCATATCAAGATTCGCCGCCTGTAATGGACGACGAGCTAAAACGCGTGATCGCGCAAGACATCACCGACCTCGGCGGCGAGTTCTGCCGCGGCTGTGGCTACTGTATGCCCTGCCCCGCCGGGATTGATATATCAACAGCCGCCAGAATGTCGCTAATGCTGCGCCGCGCGCCGCTATCCGTGTGGCTCGCCGACCATTGGCGCGAGAATATGCACCGCATCAACGATTGCATAGACTGCGGCCACTGTAAAACGCATTGTCCATACGGCCTCGACGCGCCAAAACTCCTGCGCGATAACTGGATTGATTTCCAGAATTTCATATAATTCAACTGCCCCACACTAAAACAAAGCAGACTGCCTAGGCAGTCTGCTTTTATCATTCTTTATCGCTCTCGTCCGGCCCATCGTCGAACTCTTCGGTCAGCTCACTGTCATCGTCTTCTTCGTCGAACTTTTCTGTAAGCTCATCGCCGCTATCATCCTCTTCGTCCGTCTTTATGTTTTTTCCAACGGTTCCGATAATGCCGGGGTCGTCTTCATGGGACGACTCTTTAAAATAGCCCGACTTAAAGTTTTGGACGAATTGAACGATCGTCAAAGTTATGAGTAAAGCGCCGGCGCATATAAAGAAAACCACGGTGGCAATTCGGAGCGCTGGCGACATTCCGCTTTCTTCAGGTGGTGTTGTAAGCATCTGGAATACAACGTATACCAACCAGCCGCACGCGATAACACGCACTAAAGCGCGCGTCTGCGCCTGTTGCGCCTTTTGATGTGACGTTTTGGGTTTCTTTTTGAAAAATGGCATTTGTGTTACTTCCTTAAATTAGTGAATTTCTATTCCATCCGCAAAATGGCTTTGATCACTTTGCCGCTCAGCGCGTCTTCCATCGCCGCACTGATGTCCTCAAAATCGTAATAGGTAATCATCTGATCGAACGGGAACCTGCCCGCCCTGTAATGCTCTATAAGCTCAGGTATGAAGAGCTTCGGGTTAGAGTCGCCCTCAACAACGCCGATTAGCGACCTGCCCCCACCCATAAGGTCCTCCTCAATACTGATCATCACATCGCCACCGCCGCCAACCACAACGGCGCTGCCGCCGGCCCGCACGCATTTGAGCGCCGTCCGCGGACCCATTTCTTTGCCGGTTGTGTCGACCGACGCGTCCGCGCCGATGCGCGTCAATTTGCGCACCTCGCCCGCAATGTCGTCCGTTTTAGCGCCGTCGATTACATGCGTCGCGCCGAATTTAAGCGCCGCCTCAAGCCTTGCCGGAACGACATCAACACCGATAATCTTGTCGCATCCGGCGATTTTGGCCGCCATAACGGCGCTAAGGCCAACACTGCCGCAGCCAAAAACCACGATCGAAGACCCGGGTCGTGGTTTCAAGCGGTTTAACACCGCGCCCGCACCTGTCTGTATGCCACAGCCGAGCGGACCGGTAATCTCCAGCGGAACATCGTCCGGGATTTTTACAACGCTGCGCTCGTTTACCACCGCGTAGGTCGCAAACGACGACTGCCCGAACAGCGTTGAAAGCGTCTTCCCGTCTTGCGAAAGCCGCGAGGTTCCGTCGGCCTGTACGCCTTGAAAGTTGATCCTCAAAAACGATTCGCATAAAGTCGGAACTCCGGCATAGCACTGTTCACACGTCCCGCAGAAGCCGAACGAAATCGCAACCCTGTCACCGGGCTTAAATCCCGTAACGCCCTCTCCAGTCTTTTCAACAATGCCGCAGCCTTCATGTCCAAGCACGGCCGGCAATGGGACGGGCAACGCCTGTATCCGAACAAGCTCATCCGTATGGCAAAATCCCGAGGCGGTGATCTTTACAAGCATTTCCCCGACGCATGGCTCGGCAAGTTCTACGTCTTCAATAACAAGCGGGCCGCCGGCTTCTCTTACAATTGCCGCTCTGATTTTCATAGTCTATCCTTTCATCGTGGGGCGTTTCTTCAAACCGGCGGAATGCCCAAGGGTGAGCAAATTTTTCGCCATGCAAGGCAAATTTTCGCAGGAATACATCCGTATTTCAAGAAAATTTAACGCGGCAAGGCGGAAAATTTGCTCACCATTGGGCGTTTTGATGGTTTGAAGAAACGCCCTGGGGCTGAGGCATAACGCCCCAGCCCAGTGTTGCTTGTCTTTAAAGCGTTGTCGCGAACCCGCCGTCAACGCTGATGTACCAGCCGTTCATATAATCCGACGCGCGGCTTGCCAGAAATACCGCCGCACCTACGAGATCAGTCGGCGTACCCCAGCGTCCAGCCGGTATACGGTTTGTTATCTTATTATAAAACTCCTGGTTGTCGCTCAGCGCCGCGTTAATCTCGGTTTTGATAAAACCGGGACAGAGCGCGTTTGTCTGGATATTATATTTACCCAAATCGTTGGCAAAGTACCGCGTGACGCCAATAACGCCATGTTTAGCCACGACATACGACGGACACATGGTGTCGGCCGTGAACGAAAGCACGGAGCCGATGTTGATTATCTTTCCACCGCCTTGCTTCATCATGACTTTCGCGACCTCGTGACCAAGATAGTAAACCGCGTTTAAGTTGATATCGACAACGCGTTGATACTGCTCATCAGGGAACGTCGTTACATCCTCAAAATGGTTCGTTCCCGCATTGTTGACAAGGATGTCAATCCTGCCAAACTCTTTAACGCAGCCGTCCACGATATCTTTTATGTGCTTTTTATCGCCCAGGTCGCCCTGAATGAATTTCACGCGTCGCCCCTCGGCCTCCACAAGCGCCTTTACTTCTGACACATCGTCGGTAAAATGCGGGATATAGATATCCGCGCCGGCTTTTGCGTACGCCACGGCATACCCCATGCCGAGGTTTTGATTCCCGCCGGTGATGATCGCGACTTTGCCTTTTAAACTGAAATAATCAAGCGAAAAATCCTGTATCGAATCTGACATAACTTTTGCTCCTTTCGTGCTTCAATTTATGGGTACTGTGTAGGGCGCGACGCCCTCGGCGCGCCGTGTATCGCCGGATACTTCGCAAACGGCGCGCCGAGGGCGTCGCGCCCTACACGTTATTTCAACAATCCAACAACCTGATCCGCGATGCCCTGTGGGTCCATGCGGTAGTACGCATAAACCGCGTCCGGGTCGCCCAGAAGCGCAAACTTATCGGGCAGGCCGATGCGCTTAAACTTGCCGCTAAACCCGGCTTCAAGCAGATATTCAGCAACCGCTCCGCCAAGTCCACCGTTGATCGAATGCTCCTCAACCGTTACGACGTTCCCCGTCTCACGTGCGCATTTGAGCAGCATTTCGGTATCCATCGGCTTGACCGTGTGCATATCGACAACGCGCGCGCTTATGCCGTGCTTGTCTTTCAAAATCTTCGCGGCCATCATTGACCAATATACGCTCGACCCAGCGGAGATAATCGTCAGATCCGTCCCCGGCAGAGTTTCAATCGCTTTGCCAATCTCGTATTCGTAGTCTCCGGAATAGACGTTAGGCGAGCCACCGCGGTCGATACGGATTATCATCGGCCCGTCAAATTCCATCGACTTCCTGATGATTTTGCAGCACTGGTCAGCGTCAGCCGGGACGCAGACTGTGAGGTTCGGTATCGCACGGTACAACGCGAGGTCAGCTATCGTGTTGTGCGTCGGGCCGCCGGCGGCGGTTAGGCCTGAGTGTGTGCCAATCAGGCGGACTTTTACGTCGTTATACGCGATATCTGTGTGTATCTGATCAGCCGCGCGCAGTGACAAAAACGGGCCGAACACTTGCGAAAACACGGTCAGTCCCGACAGCGCTAGTCCGGCCGACGCGCCGACCTGATTCGGCTCCGCGATGCCGAAGTTAAAGCACCGCTCCGGGTATTTTTTAAGAAGTTTGCCCGCCGATGATGACGGCGCAACGTTATCAGTGTACGTAAACACAAAATCAAGGCCGTCTTCAGCCATGCGGAAAAGCTCTTCGCCGTAAGCCTCACGGGCGCTTGAGAGCATTTGGTCGAAATTAAAAGTCGTCTTTACATCTCCAGACATTATCTTACCCTCCTGCTATTTTCTACCGATAAAAGCGCACGCTTCAGGTCTTCATCCCCGATGCCGCCGCCGTGCCACATTGGGTCGCCTTCCATGAAATCGACGCCTTTGCCCTTTATCGTGTTTGCGATTATGAATGTCGGCTTCCGCCTGTATTCCGGCTCAGCCGGCGGGAGATCACTAAGAGCCTTGCACACCTCGTACATGTTGTTGCCGTTTATTTCAACAACATCCCAGCCAAATGCCCTGACCCGCTCATCCAGCGGGTCGATATCCATAACTTTACGGGTATCCCCAGTCATTGAGACGCCGTTCTTATCGCAGATGCAGACAAGATTGCCAAGCTCATAATGCGCGCCAGCCATAAGCGCTTCCCAGTTTGTGCCTTCGTTTAATTCGCCGTCGCCGGTGATGACGAACGTGCGCCAGTTCTTCTTCTGTTTGCGCGCGCCGAGCGCAAGCCCGACGGCGATCGGCAACCCGTGTCCAAGCGACCCGGCCGAAACCTCTATGTATGGGCAGTACAGCCTGTTTGAATGCATCCCAAAAACTGCCGTCTCAAGCGTCTCAAAATGCTCTACCATATAGTCCATCGTGTACGCGCCCATGTCGGAGAATATTGTGTACAGCGTCTCGCTACAATGGGCTTTTGATAAAACCAACCTGTCGCGGTCTTCCCACTTGGGCTGTTTTATGTCGTAGTTCATGTACTTGTAGTAGAGTCCGACGCACATTTCAACTATCGACAACTCGCCCCCTAGGTGACCCATCCCGATACGGTGGATGAAATTTAACAGGTCCTTTCGTATCTTTACGCATTTGTCCTCAAGTTCTTTTACCATTTCCAGGTCGATGTCATAACTTCGCATTAATTATCTCCTCTCCGGCATTACTCGCCGTCAAATTTATTACAGCGTATAAGAATTTTAGGATACTTGCCTGAAACCTGCGCCAAAAATGCCTCTTCCGGCTCGTCAATCTCGAACACCTTTGTCACAAAATCGTCGAGCTGCATACGCGGCATGATCTGCGCGGCGCGCGTGAACGCATACGGCGAAACGTATATGCCGGAAATCGTAAGCTCGTTTGCGTAGCAGTATTTATAGAGATTCAGCGGCATTTCAAAATCGTTCGGGTACATCGCGACGTATAAGAGCGTCCCGCCCTTTGCTGTTATCTCCGGCATGGCATAAGCCGCGTTTTTGTTGCCTGAAACCTCGATCACGGTGTCGAACCCGCGCCCATCGGTGATCTCTGCCGTGGCTTCGGCGACGCTTTTGACCGTTGGGTCAATGCAGAAATCGGCCCCGAATTTTTTGCCCAGCGCCCGCCTCTCAGCAATCGGCTCAAACAGCGTGAGACTCACGGCCCCCATCATTTTTATCATCTGCAAAATAAGCAGTCCGATAGGCCCGCCGCCCGAAATCGCGACGCGATGGCCGATTTTCGGCGAAATTTTGTCAATAGCCCTGACCGCGACCGACACCGGCTCTAAAAGACAGCCTTCCTTCAAGCTTACATTATCCGGCAGCTTAAAGACCTGAGATTCATGCCACGTCACATACTCCGACATGCATGGCTGGTTCGACTCGTTTGCAAATTCGCAAAACTGCTCTTGCTGATGCCGGCAGTAGTAGCACGTTCCGCAGAAACGCAAAAAGTTTCCGGCCACGCGGTCCCCGACTTTAAGTCCTTTTTTAACCGCCTTTTTGCCGACTTCAACGACAACTCCTGACATCTCATGCCCCAGTCCAAACGGAAGCTCCCATCCGAATATGTTTTCTTCAATGAGATGCGGGTCTGAACCACAGACAGAGCAATATGCGACTTTGATTTTCACGTCCTCGTCGCCGAGCGCCGGCTCCGGTATATCGCACACTTTGACTACGCCCCGATCCGCCTCATTCGCGGCCGTCAATTTGCCGATTTTAACAACCGTTAACGACTTCATTTCTAACCTTCCTTTCAATATAGTTTTCAGGCCCGGCTGAGCCTACCCGGCCAAGCCTTTAATTTTGATACGACATTCTATCACAAGCCGTCCGTCCTTACAAGCATGGATTTTTGGTGACTGCAAAAAATATTGTATTGCGATTGTAGGGGCGATCGACCCGATCGCCCGCATCCAGAAAGGGCACAGGCCCTGAAAACGGGCGACCGGGGTCGGTCGCCCCTACAGACTTTGCCGTGCAATGTAATTTACATGACGAAACGCACATAGGCGGACTTTCGTCCGCCCATATACCTGTGATTCTTATTTTAGTGTTGCGTAAACCTAAACCCACGACGCCAGATAACCTCAATCGGTATCGGCCGCTCTTCTTCCTCTGCCGTGAACGGGAAAATACCGATGCTCTCTAGCCACGCCTCATGATCCCTTGCGCGCATACGCTCGGTGGCGATAAATTCACGGTAAGTCGGACCGAATTCCGTTAAGAACAGAATATGATAACCAAACACGGTGTGAACAAGTCCATGATCGCCAACTCTTCTGTTGGGTGCAAACAGCCAGTCTTCTACCGGCTCAACCATTTTGTTCTGACCCGCAACTCTGGATATGTCTTCGTACAGGCCGCCCTCTACCCAATCGTCGGAGTATGCCTGCATCATTTCAATCAGAAGCTCTTCCGTCGCGCCGCCCGCGATGAACATATCATATACATTCTGCGCCCTTTGCGTCGCCTCGCGCTCCGCCTCCTCGACGGCCAATTGGTAAGCAGGGTCGTCCTCGCCTTCTTCGAACATCATGGCCCAGACTTCTTCTTGCTGTATCAGTATCTGGCGCATATTTGTCATGCGGTATTCATTCGGGTCGCGGTTGACGAAAAAGACGACAAAGGCGCCAAGCGGCGTTTCTCCAGTGGTAGTGTCGCCATAGGCGCGGCCCGCCTCCCTCATCCATGGTCCGTAAAGGCCGCCCAGCCACTCGCCCGGATTTATCCGCAGTGTTGACTCCGGCTCCGCAAACTGCTCAGGGTCCTGCTCTAGCGCCATGGCGATAAAGTCGTCCTCGCTCTCGAGTTCGGACGCGATCCGCTCTGCTTCGCGCCTTGCCACCTCAAGCGCTTCTTCCCTTGACGCTTCATACTCATCCCAACTGTCAAAGTCCACTTCATCCGGCAAATCCGCCCTTATAAGGATGTGCCTGTAGTAAAAATTATCAAACAAATCTCTGTTTTCTTCATAGAACTCTTCAAGCTCCTGCTCGGTGTACGTAAATGCTTCAAACATATAATCGCTAAACGAATTAGCCGTAAACGTAATAGTGAGCAGCCTGCGGAAAATTCTCTCATTCATACCTCTGCCGTATAGCCTCGGCAGAGCGTTGTTAAGCGACAGCCCCAGCTGTGCCTCCGTCAATGTCCTCAGGGTTTCAATTTCCTCTTCCATCGCCTCGCGCGCTTCTTCCCGCATCACATAACCGTATTCCGCCGCGGCGTTATAAAGAAGCACAAGCCTCGAAAGCTGGTCAACCGTCTGATAATGGAAAAATTCGTCCCATGTCAGCCCTGTTTCATGATTTTGTATCTGGTTTCGGAGCGGTATATGCGCAACCGGTAGCAACTGCGGGGCGAAGTCGCCGACCGCCTGCCAAACCATCTCCTGATACTCGTTAAACGTGTTATTGAAGAAAAAGTCATACTCAACCGCCGAGAAATCAACGCCGCCGACCGTAATCGCGGTAACATTCTGGCGTATGTAGTCCGAATTGAGGAACATCGCCCCGGCGAACAACAACGCAAGAACCAGCACAACTAAAATAATAATTGTTCTGGTTTTCTTCCGCTCGCGTTTCGCTTTAAGTTCTTGTTCCTGTCTGCGCTGGGCTTTTGTGTTAAAAGCATCCATTTTTTCATTTGTTTCACTCATATCTGTTTTCAGTCCTTTTTATAATTCTTCTGTATAATACAATAATAATCGCTTTAAGCAACCCCGCCGTGCCGTGTAAGCCCATTTATAACCTGCACCGTTGGGCAGGTGGGTTACCTCCTTCCGGCTTCGCTGCTTCCAACATCCAAGCGACGTCAAAGCGCCGCCCGGGAGGCCTGCAATTCACCGGAAGAGTCCGGTATCCCTTATTATAAATGTGGGTTTAAAAAGGCCTATCACGAACAAAGCAGGGAGTTTTATGGACTTCACCTGTGCAGGCGGCGTCAATCCCCTTGTTCTTCGCCGTCTTCGATCAGCCGCTCTAAAAACAGCGCGTGTACCGCCTCAAGCTGCGCCTCGTCATCCACAACGGCCAGCACTTCCTCATCATCCTGTGTCGCCGCTTTGAGGATCACAAGGCCAAAGTCTTCATCGTCCTCGTCGATATCGGCCGGCAGAAACGCCATATAGACCTCGCCGCCGAACTCGACCGTATCCAGATGCTCCAGCTCAAACTCCTCGCCGTCGTCATCCGTTACCGTGATAAAATTATTGCCGAACTCGTCGCTCATTAAACTGCCCTCCGTCTTTATCAAGGCTGCGCACTATATTATCTTATGATGAGGTAAAAATCAAGTCTTCAATCGTGGAAAATTTTTGAACGATATGTTAAGATTGTTATGCTGATAATCTTTTTTGAGGAGACAACTATATGAAACGCTTACCGATAAAACTTCTCAGACCCACCGCGCGCCTTCCCGCGCGCAAAACGACCGGCAGCGTCGGCTTCGACATTTCCGCGTGCCTGGAGACCGCCGCCATCATTGCGCCGGGTGAGACTCGGATGATCCCCTCTGGCTTCGCAATCGCACTAGACCCCGGCTTCGCTGCGTTTATTTACGCGCGCAGCGGGCTTGGGACAAAAGGCATAATCCCGGCAAACTGCGTCGGCGTCATCGACTCCGATTACAGAGGCGAAGTTATCGTCGCGCTTAAAAACACCTCAGATGAAGCTTTCTCTGTAAATGACGGAGACCGGGTCGCGCAAATGGTCGTGACACGGTGCGAACTGCCGGAGCTTGCACCGCAAGACTCCCTCGATGAAACGCACCGCGGCAACGGCGGCTTCGGCTCAACGGGGTAGCGTCTGGCGAAAGACAGGTCTTTCGCCAAGAGGGTTATCGCGCTGCGGCGCGATGTAACGTAACGCCCGCCGGGAATGAATCCCGCCGGGCGTTTGTTTTGCGTCTTTCGCCACTACTCTTCGTTGCAGATAACTACGTTTTTCAGTGCGCCGCGCAATGAATCGTCAAGCGCCTCTTGGATATCGTCGAGCTTGAACCGATTTGTAAGCAACGCATCGACATCAACCTGGCCATTCCGGTACATCTCCATATACTTCGGTATATCGCGCCGCAGCGTCACGCCGCCCATGACGCAACCGGTGATCTTGCTGCTGTGCAGGACTTCCATGAAATTGAAGTCCGACATCTCCTCTTCACGCGGATGCCCATGACCGACCACGACCATCTGCCCAAACCTGGCCGTCAAATCAAACGTCATGCGTTTTATGCCCGGACCCGCGACAGCCACCAGACTGTGATCAACCCCAAGACCGTTCGACGTCAGGCTCTTGACCGCCTTTACAATATCATCGGTCTCTAACGGATTAAAGCAGTGCGTCGCGCCAAATTTTTTCGCGGCTTCAAGCTTCGCGGGGTTTATGTCGATCGCAATGATCGGCACACAGCCGCAGTGCGTCGCGCCCATTATCGCGGACAGCCCCACGCCACCGCATCCGACGACCGCAAATGCCTCGCCGGGCTTGGGCTTCGAGCGGTTGAGTACCGCGCCGAACCCAGACATAAATCCGCAAGCAAGCACGGACCCAATCTCGAATGGAATATCGTCATCAAGCTTGCAGAGCATTGCCTCATGGGCGTTCGTATACGTTGAAAATCCCGATGCGCCCGAACATGTCTGGATCACGCGCTCTCCATTGAGGCGCGTGTACGGGCTTGGCGTACGAAACGACATCGGCGGAATGTTCACGCAAAACCAATGCCTGTCGTTCAAACACTGCACGCAGTTGCCACATCCCTGCCGCACCAATGAACTCAGCACGCGGTCACCGGGTTTGACGTATGTAACTTTCTCGCCCACGGCATCGACGATTCCGGCGATTTCATGCCCGGCCGCACCGGGACCTTCATATTCGCCGTGTTCGCCGGCCAGAAGGTGAATATCGCTGTGACAGATCGTGCAGGTCATAACTTTTATGCGCACATCATACGGCCCGGGTTCTTCAAGTTCGACTTCCTCGATAAAAACTTCTTTGCCCATCTTCGGGGCTACTGCCAGTTTTACTCTCATTTGACCGTCTCCTTATCTGTAAAGATTATTTCTGATTCTCATAAAATTCTCTGCTGTAGCAGAACATTTCAGACGCAATAAGCCACACTTCTTTCGGGTCGTTCCCGCGCAGAAGCGGGTAATATCCGCCGCCTTTGGCATAGAGATCCACCATATTGCGAACCATCTTTATGACTTCGTCATCCGTGTACGCAACGCCGGGATCCATGCCTATTATGGGGAAGTTAAAGCCAATCTTATCGCCATAAACCTCTTTAAGCATCTTTAAATCGTTTGCCCTGGGCTGCATCCAAACAAAATCAACACCCAGATCGCACATATAAGGCACAAACCGCTCAATCTTTCCACAGCAATGCAGTTCAAACACCTTGTCGTGGCCCTTAATATGGTCAATGATCGCTTTCGTCGGCTCATAAACAAGCTCTTCCATCATTTTTTCAGAGAAGAACGTATCGCGCTCAGTACTCCAATCGTCATGGTATGTAACGAAGTCGATCGGGTACAGTTCATTTAGCATATCAAAGAAATCAATCATATACTTCGACCAGCGCCAAAAGAAGTCTTTACACGCCTCAGGCTCCATCGCCAGGGCAATCATCCCCTCTTCATAGCCGCCAAGGAACGCGACAAGCATTTCCGTAAGACCCTGGTAGATATTTATTTGCATTACCTTTTCCGGGTCATACTTCTCGCGCATAAACCGCTCCGCCGATTCGCGGAAATTCCAGTCGCCAAAGTTCGGAAATTTGATCGTTTTTTCCCAATCGCAGATGTCTTCAAGAACCTTTGTCCCCGGAGTAAGCATAGCTCCGCCGGCCTCGGCAACCCATGTCCACGAGTTTCCGAATGGATCAAGAAAACTGTAGTTCACCGGCGACGGACTCACAAAACGCGGACCAAGCTGCCGCCCCGGCAGTTCATCCGCCAACTCGTTCGCCTGAAGCAGCTGGATGTCTGAATACGGGATCGGCACCCACATCGGGCCCTCATTGCCACGCCGGGCGGCACGGAAAAAATTCTCCCGCCGGGATATCGGCGCTTCAAACACCGGTGCGGTGACCGGTGTGAAACCGAAAAAACCTGTTGAGTTCGTAGTTGTAGCGACTGCCGGGTCAAGATATTTTGGACGCGAATACTTCATAAAGCAGTAAAACCCCTTTCGCGAGTAATCTAGACGTTACCCTTTCGTGAAATTATAACATTTCAAATGGGTATTGTACAATAGCAAATATGATTTTTTTGTCGAATCTTGACGAGACGCCTGAATTCATATATACTTTTTCAGATGATGAGAGGCGGTCTTTTTTTATTATGAAGAAACTTGTAGTTCTATTTATCCTGATTCTGTTTATCCTAACTTTGATTATTCTGGCGACGGGATGCGAAGAGTATGAGCAGCCTTTGTTGGACGCAAATGAAGAAGTGTCCACAGCGCAGACGTCCCCGCCCGCACAGAATCCCTCCGATACTGAATACGAATACCCTGCTGATGAAACTGAAACTCAGACACCGCCGGACATCGTCGTATCTGATGACCCCGATGATATATATGAAGCGACTGAAAGCCCCGATGTCGGTGGAAACCCCAACGTTGGCGAGCGCCCGATGATAGCTCTTACTTTTGACGACGGGCCAAGTATACATACTGAGCGGATTCTAGATGTGCTTGAAGAGTATAACGCCCGCGCGACTTTCTTTGTAGTAGGCAACCGTGTTGAGTCGCGGCAGGATATAGTGATCCGCGCATTCAATATGGGCAGCGAAATCGCTGGTCACAGTTGGTCGCACAGAAACTTCAGCCGGTTGAGTGAAGAGACAATACTGGAAGATCTCGCAATGACAAACGCAATAATCGAATACGTTCTCGGCACCACGGTTCCGTTTTTCCGCCCTCCATATGGTATTGTAAACGGCAGGGTCGTTGACTCGGCGTACGCATTTGGCTATTCCATTGTCAACTGGACTGCGGATACCCTGGACTGGAGATACCGGGACGCTGACATTGTATATAACACCGTCATGAATCTTGCCCGGGACGGGGCAATAATTCTGCTGCACGATATCCACGAAACAACGGCAGACGCGATGGAACGCGCAATCCCGTCGCTGATCGCCAGAGGCTATAGGCTAGTTACTGTGTCGGAAATGCTCTATCACTTATATGGCGAGCTGGAGCCGGGCAGGATATACGGCCGCCCCGGCAAAGTGGATTAAAAATAAGGAACGCGTGTTATGATAACTGTAAAACGTATTGAGACTGATGCCGACTTCGACCTTGCGTATAGCATACGGCTGGAAGTTTTTGTGAAAGAGCAAAAAGTACCGGTTGAAATCGAACTGGATGAATACGACAAAGTCGCGACCCACGTTCTCGCGCTCGAGAATGGCACCCCCGTCGGCTGCGGGAGGGTTGTATTTTTCGACGAGTACGCGAAAATCGGAAGGGTCGCCGTGCTTTTAAGCAAGCGCAAAAGCGGCGTTGGAAAAATGGTCTGCGAAGAGCTTATAAAAATCGCGCGTGAGCAAAACGCGAAAAAAGTGATCCTGCACGCACAATGCGTTGCAACGGAATTTTACGAAAAACTTGGTTTTACCGCCGAGGGCGAAATATTCGACGACGCGGGTATAGACCATATAAGCATGGTAAAAATGCTGTAAAGTATATCTCAGGCCACCGCGGTCAGCGACAAGGGGGTATAAATTTGTGTATCCAAAAAAGCAAACCCGTCCGGCCAAAGCGGCGGTATTTGCTTGCCGCGGCCATTTTTGCCCTCGGCTTTGCGTTAACCTTTTTCGCGGCTCGCGGACTTGTCCGCAACCTGCGCGACAACGCCGCCGCGCAAGAGGAATACGCACACTTGCGTAGCCTGAGCATCGTCATAGCAACGGTGCCGCGCCCTGCCCCTGCCGAACCATCGGTTGTTCCGCCGGAATCCCCGACCACAGAGCCGGAGGTTTACCCTGACCCTGACTATTCGCCCGCACTCACCCCGGAACAGATCGCGGCTTCACTGAGCATCTTTGCGGAAATAAACCCCAACTTCGTCGGCTGGATCACAATCGCCGGAACCACGGTGGATTACCCGATTGTGCGCGGCCCAAACAACGCGCGGTATCTTAACACCACATTCAGCGGCGCATCGAACCCCGCCGGCGCCATTTTTATGGATTATCGCTGTACCGGCGGCTTTGACGCGCCGGTTTGTATTATTTACGGCCATAACATGCGCGACGGCACAATGTTTTCGTCGCTGATGAATTTCCTGGATCGGGACTTCGGTTATTCGGAAATTATTATCGTCACGGCGGATGGCGAAATACTCGTTTACCACGTTTTCGCGGTGCGGCGGACCGACGCCTGGGATAGTGTGTATGCCCTTGATTTTAACGATGCCAAAGCGGCGTCGGCGTTTTTCGGCGACGAGGACACCGAGCGGTTTTTGGTTCTGTCAACCTGTTTAACCGGCGCGGACCGCCACGCGAGGCTGCTTGTGTTTGCCGCGTTGGTGGAGGATTAAATAATATGATAAGGAGGCTGCTACGTGTTATGAAAATATACATTGCGGTTATTCTGTTGCTTGCACTGGTTGGGTGCGGGCAAAGCGGCGAAGAAATAGATATTCCTGACACTAATCCCGGAGATGTTGTTTATTATGTTCACGGGCAGCTCCACCACGAGCAGGTGCATGGACATATGGAATCAGCCGAGCTTAGGTTTTCGTCTCTGGAGGAATTTTTGCATACCTACATAGCTGTAAGAGATGGCATTAGCGCCGAAGGTTTTATGCCAGAAAGCCTTTCTGGGCATTTTGATATTTTCTCAGAAATGGTGGCAGGAGTAGATTTGTTATCATTAGAAAAATTATATCTGCCGACAGCGCTTCCAGAAGGATATCAAATCTTTGAAATATTATTGTCAGAGTGGTCTGTAAGTCTTTTCTATTTGCATGAGGAACATTTGATTTCAGAGTTTGCAAGTTTTGACGCAGTAATGAGTCAACAGCATTTTCAGTTTTGGTTTCCGCGAAGGAGTATAGAGCCGCCAGTGGAAATCGTTATTACCGATCATATGCGGCGTCATGGCATCACAGAAGATGATATAATCGACGGAACATATCTTTATCTTCATTTCATTAACAGCATTGATTGGGTGTTTGACAACATGCTCATGAGTCTTGGTATGCCGCAATCGTTTGGCGAAAACTACAGTATTGAAGAGTTATTGGCTTTCACCGCAACGGAAGTTCTAGACCTAACGGACGAGGACGCGATAAACGCATTGCTCGGTTAGTTTTTGCTTGTGGAATAGTCCAAACCGCAGGCAGTGGGCAGCGGCGCATTACCCCCCGCCCTCTTTAGTAAAGAGGGTGCCGACCGCAGTCGGCGGGTGTTTTGTCCACGACGCACCCTACTCATCATCCCCACACATCGTCACGATCGACACCTCAAACGCGGTCCGCTCCGTGACCGTCTCATTTTCCGATTTCATGTACTTACGGCTCTGAATCCTGCCTTCAAATGAGAGATTATCCCCGACGGCCAGCGCGGCGGCGCTCTCGGCTAGCCTTCCCCACGCGATGCACGGCAGATAGTCGCTTCTGCCATACCGGCGGTTCACCGCCAGCATAATGTCGCTTATCTGCCGACCCATCGGCGTTTTGCGTAAGTTAGGTGGTCTGCAAATGACGCCCGAGAGCGCGACGAAGTTTTTATCCTCGCCGTCGGAAAAGAACATCTCCCTGGCCAAAACCGTAATCACAAGTCGGCTGCCGCCGCCTTTTTTATTATTGTACGAACGCAGCTCCCCGATCACGTTAATGCGGGAGCTGCCGTCGATTTCCAGGCTCTCAAGCAGCGCCTCGCGCGCGACTATGTTTATCCTGTCCACATAACCGGACAGGCGCTCAACCTCAAGAGGAAATACGAAATAGTTCTCCCCGCCGCCGACATGTGATAATCTGGGTCTTTCAACAGTTGTGCCACACAACTCCACGACATTATTTGTCCCTTCCACCGTCTAGCCACCCCTTGTAATTTCTTCTGTGGAAAGTATATGTCCCAGTCTTGTAAGTTATGTCGCGGCGATCACTCCCACTTCGTTGGGGTCCAGCCCAAGCAGCAAAATCGCGCCGCTTGCGGCAAGCAATTCATCGGCGCTGCCTGCCCCTGCCCCCACTGCGTTGACTTTAATCTCCTGGCGATCCAGCACGCCGCCCGGCGCAGTCACAAGCTCACGCTGAAGCGCGAGTACGCAATTATCTTCACCGATTGATGACAGTGTGATCGTGTCCTTCGCACTCATGCCATAGGTCACAACGCACCCGGCGTCCGCGAAACCCGCTTGCAGTCCGCCCGGAATTAACAGGATTTTGCACCGAAGCTTCGAGCCGCCGTCAAAAGGCACGGCTTTGCACCCCGGCGACACAACGGCAATATCAGTCTCGCGCGCGTCTGTGACCGTCGGTATGCGCCTGACCGTGACATCGCAGCTCGCGACCTGCTTGCGCAGCTGCGCCGTAAAACTCTGGCCGTCTTCAATGATCGTCAGCTCCGTCATGCCCAATCCCTCCTTGATAACCGATTGCCAAGCCGCTCTAGCAGCCACACGGTCGGTATCGACAAAAGCACCCATAAGAGTGAAAATCCCAGACTTATCTGGCCCATAAAATTCATTGCCATGCCGTAATAGTCCCAGACGCCGAGGCCAAGTACGATATTGACCACAGCGCCGGTTATAAACTCAATCGTTGTGATCACCGCACCGCCGATAATCCATTTTTTCCAAGCGGGTACGCGGCTCTTTGCGGCTATAATGTACAAAAACACAAGGCTCAGCCCGCCGGCGATGAACATCGAAGGATGCGTCCTGCCGCGGTAAATAAGCTCCATCGCGCAATAAACAAGTCCGCCGACGAGGAAGAGTAAAGTGTAAACGCATATAGACTTTGCTCTGTTCAAACTTAAACCCTCCTCGCGGTTTTTTCTTAGAATTGCCCGCGGTGTTAAGCTTATGCTGTGAGTTTGGTGTTTGTAATGAAGTTGTAAAAATTGCTGTGCGTCTACCGTAATAGCAAAAACCAGCCCTTACGGGCTGGTTTTTATTAACATGGCACAATCGCAACTATCGACTGCTCACAGGTAAACAGACTCTGTCGGCTGAACATATTCTTACCTGTACCTAGTCAGGCTTTGATTCCGCAACTCCTCCTGTTGCACCTGCCGGAAACTTCTTGAGGTATATTATTGCGCCAACAGCAACTGCAATCATGATATAGGGAACAGCCGTCAAACTAATCGGCGACGAAATAAAGCCGCCGGCTTCTCTGGTTAATGCCGAATTAATTACACTTACCGCGACTATAAACAAAAGAGGGATAATCGCGCTAAGCCCAAATCCCAGATACACAAACTTGGGACGTGCATTCGATTTGTATTTGACGCACGATACGGCCATTAATGCCCAAGACACCAACAGTGCCAACATTATTATAGTAATGACAGCGACAATGCCGCCTATACTTTCCTCACCCCAACCAACCAACAGATTGTTTAAATTGGCAGCGAAACTTCTTAAACTGAAGATATTAAGGCCTGCGTCATTTACGGGAATGCCAATCCAGCGTAATATCTCCATGTTAATTGTTGCCCAATTAAACAACGACAAAATTATAACTAAGCCTGCCCCTGCTAACATCACCAAAAAGTCCCGTGGTTTATTTGATAGGTAAGGGATGTCATTTAGGCTTCGTCCACCTAAATTTGAAGCGATTCCATTGAGTCGATGCCCACAATCTGGACAAACCTCAGTTTGCGCGGTCAATTTATTGCCGCATTTTGAACAAAACATCTGTTAATACCTCCTAAAATAAAATATGGAATATTTTACCCCCCCCCCCCCCCCTATTTTGGTTACATTTTTTTTTTCTCTCACCACAAAACCCTGCCATTCCACCAACCTTCTCTTGAGGGCTTTTCCTC
>Ga0123355_10004666_pt1 | contig 19952 bp, 20 predicted proteins | sample TergutEmb28metaG_3_FD_89872 | JGI IMG/M metagenome (GOLD analysis project Ga0123355, IMG submission 89872) | Embiratermes neotenicus P1 segment gut microbial communities from Petit-Saut dam, French Guiana - Emb289 P1 | ecosystem: Host-associated > Arthropoda: Insects > Digestive system > Gut ...
GTGCCGTATAAAATAAGCAGATAGCAGTCCGACACCTCACCCACGTCCTATAGCGTGATAAGATGGATTTTGAATAGCAGTAGAGCAATTCCTTAGAACGAGCGGGGATTGCTCTATTTTTAATTTACCCCCTTGACAACTCCTGTACATCTTGCATACTTCCACATTTTGATGCTAGTATGCCTGCTAATTCGTTCTCCGAGCTTCTTGTTGTCTCTTTAAGCTCGTGCCCTCGTTCGTTTCTCATTGATAACAGCTCCTTTTTGGATATTGTTACCATTTACACGTAAGTTTACACGCTCTCAGCTGGAACCATACCAATAGTAAAACCAACCAACTACCCTGTAGGGCGGGGGCTTGCCCCCGCCGATTTTTACCGAATAATGGCGGGAGCAAGCCCCCGCCCTACATTGACACGAGTGACTTATTTTGTTTAAGATTGCGAGCTGAGTCCGCAATGACAGAGACTTCACTTCCAAAACGCTCCCCTATCTCAAAGACTCAACCATCCTAACCAACTGCACAGGCTCTAGTCGACCATATATAAAATACACCATATCCTCAACGTAAACAAGCAGCGTACTAAACCATCTATACTCACCTTCATACTCACTAAACCCGTCCCAATAAACCAAATATCCACTATGACCATTAATTTCAATTTCTTGGGTCTCGATAGCATTGCCGCCATGAGTCCCATCCCACCAATGCTGTGGGAAAAACAAATCCCAGCCTCCAAGTATCTCCCATGCTTCTTTGTGGTATATGCTAAAGCTTACTCTGTCAAAGTTATTGTCAACATAGTAAATCGTTGCACTTCTTCCTGCTAGGAGTTCATCTGGATTTCTCACAGGGCATACATGAATTTTTAATCGCACAAAACTAAGGCTTTCGGGTATATAAGTCGGCAGCATAATGTTTTCTATCATAAGATAGTAATCTAATATTTCCTGCTATTTATCTCTATTATTATGAGGGATATTCATCAGCAGAGATTGCAGATATTCTTAAAAAACCACAGTCCACAATACTCAATCACTTGAGTGAAGCGAGAAAATTGCTGAAAGGGGTTTTAAAAAATGATTGACGAAAACATTAAGAATGCTTGGGACAAAATCAATCCGAGTGAAGCAGAGAAGCAGCGGATTATGGGTAAAATATACGAAGCCGAAAATCAAAGCAATCGTAAAGTTGGAATAAGATCAGTGCTAATAGCTGCTGTGATTGCAGTTCTTGCAATGACTACCGCTTTTGCGGCACCTGTTTGGCGATACTTGGAGACGAGGATTATTCAAGGCAGCGTATACACTCATTCTGGACATTTCATTGTGCGAGAATATGATGGAGAACGAGTATTTGATATTTCTGGGATTCCAGAAGTGGGAGCAGCTCCGACAGTTGTCGAGGTAGATGGAGATAGATTAACACTCTATGACCCACGTAATTTCTTTTCAAACACTGATTTGGATGAAAATAGCGTTTGGGAAGCTCCATGACAGCTTTTAAAGTTTCATCTTCAACAGTATCCGTGCTTTTTATACCTTGATGCTGATCAATATCTTCACGTCTGCGCCACCAATGCTTTAGGCGGTCTTTGCATAGATTGATTGCTGTTCGTAAGAGCCACGCTTTTTCATGTTCGGCATTTTGAAACCCGCGTCCATGTCTGAGAAGTTTTACAAACACATCTGCCACAACATCTTCAGCCTCAGACTCGCTTTTCATATACGAAAAGCAAACTCGATACAACATATTAACATGCCTTTCATAGACTACTTCGATTGACTCACGTTCTCCACCTTTACTCTGAGACATTATAAGTTCAGTCATGTCCGCCTCACCCCTTTCACCTGTAATACGATTGAGATAGCTAAAATATCGGATGGTTTTTTTGGGGCAAAAGTGAACTACCCCGTTGCAAGCAACGGGGTAGTTCACTCCGCGGCATTCGCAGAGCGCAAAAACGCTTGCATTTTTGCGCTCTGCTCACTGCTTCGCGAGAATAAATGCGGACTCTCTTTTACCGAAAAAATCGGATAGAGTCCGCATCATTTTTTAATTTATTTATAATCGAAAACTACGGCACAATACCCAATTGCTCCCTAATTTGTTCAAGGCGTCTCTCTTCGCCTCTTCTTATATGTAGCTCCTGCTGCTGCTCCCAAACTGAGTCGCTTACCATCTTAAAGTATCTCAATATTTGTCTATTGCTCATATTTGTATTTGCTGAGGTTACCATTATGCCATTGGCATCTACTTCCGTCGACAAGTTTGACAGCAGCTCTTCTAAGTCTACATGTCTTCGCGAAATAAAATCTAACAGACGTTCCGTGTCATCATCCTCTATCAAATCATGAGTATGTATAAATATTGAGGTAGGAAGCCTAATAAAATCAGAGTGTCTGCCACGCCAAAAAACATCATGAGCCACAAGAGCGAAAGTGCTATTAATCATCGCACTATGACTATCTCCAAAATTAATCCAATAATCGCTTTCAAAAATATTCTCCCCGCGCTCTACTACTCCATACAAACTAGAAAAAGCTCTTGAGAAATCATCAAGACTATGCCACATGACAAACATGCCATCCTGTCTCAATTGCTCTGAGTGAAACCAATTCATCGCATTAAGGCTTACAGAAGCTATGCAAACAACAGAAAGTGCAACAATTCCCCACTTCTTAAACCTTGCTTTATCCATAAGGCGCACCCCCTCTTCTATAAGATACTACACCCCAAAATACCTCTTCATCCGACTCAAATCCAACCCTATCTGCCGAACAAGCTCCTCCACACCTGAGAACTTAATCTCACCACGCACCCACTCTTTAAACACAACTTTCACTTCTTCTCCATAAATCGAGCGGTCAAAACCATGTATATGCGTCTCCACGCGGGTCGCGACATAACCAAATGTGATATTGTTCCCCACATTCGTAATACTCGGATAGCGTGAACCGTCTTGCAAGTGGGTCTCGGTTATATACACACCGTTCGGAGGCAGGATTTTCAGCGTGCCCGATTCAATATTCATCGTTGGGAAGCCTAGGTCATGACCTCTTTTGTCGCCATGTCCGACTACGCCACTTACAAAATAGTCATAGCCTAAAAGTTCGTTGACTGCTTTTATATCTCCATTTTTTAAAAGGTCTCGTATAGTTGATGAACTTATTTTCTTACACGCACATAATTCATGAGATACTATTGTGACGCTCACTCCAAGCTCTGCGCCAATTTCAGCGATACGTACGGCATTCCACATCCTATTTTTGCCAAATGCAAAGTCCTTACCAATAACAATATGTTTGCAGCCAAACTGCTCAATCAGCACATTTTTTATAAAATCCTCGCCACTCATGTAGGAAAATTCTAGTGAAAATGGATATTCTACTAAGATATCTACGCCAAATCTCTCTGCTATCTCCATTCGCTCAGGAAGCGAGAATATAGATTTGCCTTTGATATTGTTAAAGACTTCATACGGTCTTGGGTTGAATGAAAAGACAAGGCTTTTTAGTCCCTTGTCTGCTTTGATTTTGTTTAGTGTACCTATCAACGCTTGATGACCCTTGTGGAAACCGTCGAAGTTGCCTATGGCAATCGCTGCAGATAGGTTCGCATTGATATATGATGGGTTGTTTATGTATTCCAATGATATCACACCTTTTTAAAGCGTACTCAAGTCCGCAAGTATAATTTCAGGCTTAAAAACTCCCGATTCATCCAATATATATAATCCAATAAACTGGTTATTCGCATACAGTCTATATTTCTGTCCTTGTTCTAAACCCATACCCTCTACCAAGTCCACGCCAAACTTATTACCATTCCGAATAAACTTAAGCGCCTCTTCTTTGGCATAGACTTTATGACACTCCTTAAAAAACTCCTCTGGAGCAATTACATAATCTCCTACTCTGCCCTCTGAAGCCAAAGCTTTTATCTCATCAATTTTAATAGCACTATCCAGCCCAAACGCGCCACTTGCCCTTCGGAGAAGATCGCCCATAGCCGCCCCACAACCAAGTTCACTCCCTATATCTTCACATAGAGTACGGATATATGTACCCTTCGAACAACTCACCAATATCCGCGCATACTCTGGGTGCATTTCGACAAGCTCAATATCGTGTATAGTAACTAAACGCTGCTTTCGCTCTACTTCTATCCCTTTTCGCGCTAGGTTATACAGCTTTTCTCCATTGATTTTGATTGCTGAATACATGGGTGGGATTTGGTTAATTTCGCCTTTAAATTTTTCAAGTGTGTCAAGCAAATGCTCCTTCGTCACACTCACAGGGCGATTATCCATAAGCACATTTCCCGTCATGTCGCATGTATCTGTCGTTACGCCAAAGTGTATTTCGGCTTGATACACCTTATCTTCAGCCATGATGTAGTCAGCAAGACGCGTTGACTTGCCAAGAACTATTGGCAGTACGCCCTCAGCCTCTGGGTCAAGCGTTCCTGTATGTCCTGCTTTTGTTTTCAGCGTGCGCTTTATAATCGCTACTACATCATGCGATGTGTAGCCTTTTTCCTTATATACATTGATTACGCCGTTAAATTCCATTGTTGTACCTTTCAGCTATCTGGTCTAAAACTTGGGGTAAGGCCGCTTCTGGGTACGATTTTATCGTCGCTCCTGCAGCATTTACATGACCACCGCCACCCCAGTTTGCAGCTAGTGCATTTACATCCATCTTCTTTGAGCGGAAGCTTGCCTTTGACTCGTTATCCCCAAACTCGGATAGCAAAACAGATACTTCCGCACCCTCAATGTTTAGCATATATCCGCTTATGCCTTCAAGGTCTTGACGGCTTGTTCCTAGGCTCTCCATCTCGGCTTTAGTCACTATTGAATACACGACTGGTAAGTCTTCCATAAACTTCATCTTACCCACAACATGCGCAAATAAAAGGGTCGAGTTGTACGAGCGTGTAAGCATAATGTCCGAATAAATCTCATCAAAAGGTATGCCCAGCTCAACAAGCGTAGACACTTTCACAAAAGTATCTGGCGTACACGACTTAAACCTAAGCCCTCCCGTATCAAAAATAATCCCTGCATAAAGAGCCGATGCGATATCTATATCCATATTATCAATAGTATCTATCACATCATAGACTAGCTCACTAGTAGATGAACTTTTAGCGTCAACATAATTTGTTTTAGCGTAGCTTGTGTTGCTTATGTGATGGTCGATGACTATAGTTTCTTCTACTCTATCAAACAGCTCTTCAAACCGACCTAAACGGTCTTTTGAACCGCAGTCACAAGATATGAATAAATCAGGAGCTGCAAGCTCCATCGGATACTCGACTTTTATACACTCGCGTCCACTGATAGACTTGTACTTATTCGGTATCTCCTCCATCAAAACGACAGGAGTCTTCCCAAGTTTTTTAACGCTCATAGCAAAAGCAAGACATGAAGCCACCGAGTCACCATCGGGGCTTACATGTCCTGCTATAGCTATGATATTACTTTTATTAATTTTGTCTACAATTTCGCCTATGACATTTTTTCTAGTCGATAATTCCATCATTAGCTTCCTTTATGAGCTTCGCCATTTTCAAGCTATAATCAAGCGAGTCGTCAATCACAAATTTAAGCTCTGGTGTGGCTCTCAAATTTATCTTTTCAGCTATGCCACGTCTGATAAAACCTGAGGCGTTCTTAAGACCCTCAAGCACTTCTTTCTTCTGCTCATCATCACCCATGATAGATACAAAAATCTTTGCATGGCTTAAGTCGCTTGTCGTTTCTGCTTTTGTTACAGTGACCATAGTCGAAATACGCGGATCTTTTATGTCTGAACGTAAAATGTTCGCACACTCTCTCAGAATCTCGTCATTTATACGCATGAGTCGTTGAGATCCGCTGCCTTTTTTTCTCATCGCAGTACCCTCTTCTCTTACCTTGCAATCTCTTCCATTATGAAAGCTTCTACCGTATCTTCTTCCTTGATATCGTTAAAATTTGCAAAAGTCAAACCGCATTCGTAACCAGAAGCCACCTCGCGCACATCATCTTTGAACCTCTTGAGTGCGGCAAGTTCACCCTCATGAATTACTATACCATCGCGTACTACGCGCACTTTTGCGTTACGTGTCATCTTGCCGTCTGTAACGTATGCGCCGCCTATTGTGCCAACGCCAGATGCCTTAAACGTCTGTCTGATAGTCGCATGACCGATAATTTTCTCAACGAACTCAGGGTCAAGCATCCCTTTCATAGCCGCGGTAATATCTTCAATCGCGTTATAAATAACTCTGTAGAGACGGATATCAACCTTCTCTTGAGCCGCAACGGATGCCGCCGAACCATCAGGGCGAACATTAAAGCCGATTATAATTGCATTAGAAGCAGACGCAAGCATAACATCTGACTCCGTAACAGCACCTACGCCGCCATGAATAGTTCTGATACGAACTTCTTCGTTAGAGAGGCGCTCAAGGCTGTTCTTAACCGCCTCAACAGAGCCTGCCACATCAGCTTTTATAACGATATTCAAATCTTTCATGTTACCCGACTGTATTTGAGTAAATAAATCATCAAGCGATACTTTTTGAGGTGTGTCTTTAATCAAGTCTTCTCTTCCTTGCGCGACAACCGACTCAGCAATCTGTCTCGCTTGCCTCTCATTGTCCGCGATGTAGAAAACATTACCCGCCGACGGAACTTCGTTAAGACCTAAAACTTCAACCGGCATAGATGGACCTGCTTTTTTGACCTTCTCGCCTTTGTCATTTATCATTGCACGAATACGTCCATGGCATGCTCCCGCTACAATAGGGTCACCAACTTCTAGCGTACCTTCTTGGACGAGGACAGTCGCCACAGGACCGCGTCCTTTGTCGAGCTGACTCTCGATAACTGTGCCTCTCGCACGTTTATTCGGGTCTGCTTTTAACTGGCGCATCTCAGCCGCCAATAAAATCATATCGAGTAAGTTATCTATTCCTGTTTTTTCACGCGCGGAAACAAGTGCGCAAATAGTCTCGCCGCCCCAGTCTTCTGTGAGTATGGCGTGCTCAGTAAGCTCTTGCTTTACTCTATCAGGGTTTGCGGCTGGTTTGTCAACTTTATTTATGGCTACTATTATCTCAACATTCGCAGCTTTGGCGTGGTTAATCGCCTCTATTGTCTGAGGCATAACACCGTCATCTGCCGCAACTACTAATATAGCGATGTCTGTAACTTGTGCACCCCTCATACGCATAGCTGTAAAAGCCTCATGGCCTGGAGTGTCTAGAAATGTTATAGGTCTACCGCTTGCATCTACAGTGTAGGCTCCGATATGTTGAGTTATACCGCCGGCCTCTTTATCGGTTACGCTGCTTAATCTAATAGCGTCAAGCAAGCTCGTCTTACCATGGTCAACATGACCCATAACAACAACAACAGGAGGACGCTCAACCAAAGCCGCTTCGTCGCTCTCGTCATTTTTGAAAGCTTCTTCAAAGATGTCAATCTCTTCGGCTTCTTCCACCAAAACTTCAAAACTGTCCGCGATATTAGATGCCGTATAGAAGTCAATCTCTTGATTTATCGTAGCCATTATACCTATTTTCATAAGTGGTGTAATAATCTCGGCTGTCGTTTTGCCAAGCTTCTCGGCCAAGTCTTTAACGGATATATTTTTACCCACAGTAATGACTTTTATGCCGATTGCCTCTTGCTCCTGAAGCTTTATTGCTGCTTGCTGTTCAAGCTCTGCTTGCGCTATTTTTCTCTTGTCTTTTTTGCTCAACTTTTTTACTCTTGGACCTTGCTTTACTTTATCCGCATCTCCATACAAAGATGATTCTTGCTTAGTTTTTTTGTTTATATCTTTCGACTTGTCCGTCCTTTTATGCGTTGGTTTTTGAGCGGTTACTGTCGTTGCCGCTCCTGCTGGGCGCTGCGCACCGCTACGCGTACCGCCGCCTTGTCCAAACTTGCGGGTGTCTTTTTGATCGCCTTCATCTTTTCTTTGGAAGCCGCCGCTCGGTCTTTGCCCTTGAGGTCTGTCGCCTTGATGTGGCGGTCTCTGCCCTTGAGGTCTATCGCCTTGATATGGCGGTCTCTGCCCTTGAGGTCTATCGCCTTGATATGGCGGCCTCTGTCCTTGAGGTCTGTCGCCTTGATATGGCGGTCTCTGCCCTTGAGGTCTATCGCCTTGATATGGCGGTCTCTGTCCTTGAGGTCTGTCACCTTGATATGGCGGTCTTTGTCCCTGCGGTCTATCACCTTGATATGGCGGTCTTTGTCCTTGTGGTCTGTCGCCTTGGTACGGTGGTCTTTGTCCTTGTGGTCTGTCACCTTGGTATGGTGGTCTCTGTCCCTGTGGTCTGTCACCTTGATACGGCGGTCTTTGTCCCTGTGGTCTGTCACCTTGATATGGCGGTCTTTGTCCCTGTGGTCTGTCGCCTTGGTATGGTGGTCTCTGCCCCTGCGGTCTGTCGCCTTGGTATGGTGGTCTCTGCCCCTGCGGTCTGTCGCCTTGATATGGCGGCTTTTGTCCCTGTGGTTTGTCGCCTTGGTGTGGCGGTCTTTGTGTACGGGTTTTAGGAGCTTCCGCTTTATTTGCGTGCTCCGTTTTTGTTTCGCTTTCTACGCGCTTAGTCACGTCTAGTTTTTTGTCTGCTTCTGTTATTCTTTCAGTGGCTTTTGGCTTTTTAACAGGCGGCTGTTCCTGCGACATTTTCGCAGTGTTCGCCGCGGCATTACGGAAATAGTTCCTAACCGTTCCACTCTCACCGTCTTCTAAGTTAGACGCTGCTTTTTTATCTTTAATCTCTAATTTTTCAAGGAAATTTAGCAGTTCTTTACTGCTTATATCAAGTTCCTTTGCTAATTCATGTACTCTAATTTTTGGCAAAAGCCCACCTCCATATATTTGGCAATGGTACATAATCTCATTTCATCATCTTTGCAAATAAATTTAGCGCAATTCATCTCAGAACTTTTGCCTAAGGCAAAAGCCGCTCCCTACGGTACTACACTTCGCGCACTCCTTGTCTTTCACCAAATTTATTCACAAATCTGATACAAGCAGGTCATGCACCATTGCCATTAAACCGACTCCAAAAACTCTTTAATTTTTTCCGCAAGCCCCCTGTCCGTAATCACAACCACTGGCCTGTTAGCCTTACCTATAGCAGAGCTTAAATCAGCCCTTAATCCTTTTACATAGTAATCTGCACCGTAATACTTCGCCTTGTTCGAAAACTTCTTTTTAGTATTATCAGATGCATCCTCAGATATCAGCACCAGTTGCGCCTCGCCTTTAGAAATAGCCGCTTCACATGCACCTTCCCCGCTTTTTAGCCTTCCGGCTTTTTGACAAAGACCGATATAAGAATAAACCTTCTTATCCATTTACATCCTCCAGCTCAGCCTTCAGTTTCTCATAAACGTCACTAGGTACAGATGATTTGAACGAACGCTCAAGCCCTTTTGACTTATGCGCTCTCAAAAGACATTCAGGGTCAGAACAGACATATGCTCCCCTGCCCGCCTTTTTTCCTGTAGCATCCACGCTAAAGTCACCTTCTGCGTCTCGCACGATTCGTATTAGCTCTCTCTTATCTTTCATCTCTTGGCATCCGGTGCATTTTCTAAGAGGCGTTTTCCTTTGTTTCATAATTGCTCCTTTGTGTTTATGGTTAATCAACTCTCTATTACTCCTGCGGCGGCTCTTCCTCCAAATACTCTTCTTCTAAATATTCGCCGTCTTCGTAATACTCATCGTCCCATTCTTCGTTCCAAGTTTCATTATAACTTTGATTAAACTCCGCAATGTCGATAATACCTTCCTCAACAGCTTGCGACTCGCTCTTTATGTCTATCTTCCAGCCTGTTAGTTTTGCGGCAAGACGCGCATTCTGCCCTTCCTTGCCGATAGCAAGCGAGAGTTGATGGTCTGGAACTACTACTGTAGAGCTTTGACCTTCTTCGTCTGGGATAACCGCTATAACTTGGCTCGGGCTAAGAGCTGCCGCTATAAACTCTTGAGGCGACTCACTCCAGTCAACTATATCAATCTTTTCTCCACCAAGTTCATTAACTATCATGTTTACTCTATATCCATTCTGTCCAACGCAAGCACCCACAGCGTCAACATCAGGATTCTTCGAATATACCGCAATTTTACTCCTTGAACCCGCTTCTCTCGATATCGACTTAATCTCAACAACGCCTTCAAATATTTCAGGCACTTCTTGTTCAAATAGCCGTTTCACAAGGTCAGGATGTGTCCTTGATACTGATACTATTGGACCTTTCGCTGTTTGTTTTACTTCTACCACATATACTTTTATGCGCTCACCGATACGATAATCTTCTCCTACAACTTGTTCATTGCTTGAAAGTACTGCATCCACTTTTCCTGTCGTTATAATCAAGTTGCGACCTTCTTTGCGCTGAACTGTTCCGCTAAGTATCTCTTTTTCTTTCGTGATAAACTCATTATAGAGAATCTCACGTTCAGCTTCTCTAAATTTTTGCACTACGACTTGTTTAGCAGTTTGCGCCGCAATGCGCCCGAAGTCTTTTAACACCGCAATTTCATCAGCAACATCGCCAACAACATAGCGTGGGTCGATAAGCTTGGCATCTTCTTGAGAAATTTGCGTCACATTATCTTCAACCGTCTCTACTACATCCCTTTGTTTAAAACATTTAACCGCGCCGGTCTCTCTATCAAGCGTGACCTTGATATTAGTACGTGCGCCAAAATGTTTTTTACAAGCTGTGACCAAAGAAGTTTCAATCGCTTCAAAAATTATCTCGCCATCTATGCCTCTTTCTTTTACTATCTGGTGTAACGCTTCGATTAATTCCATATTATTATCCATTTTTTTCTAAATTTCCTCCTTTTGTTTATAGCTGCGTATAGTCTTTTTCTGAGAATGATGACCAAAGTTCATAAGTATCACTTGCAAGTGTTGCATCTATTAAATGCGTCCTGTCGTTTAGACGAACCAATTTTTTATCAACCAAACATATTTCTGTAATCGCTGTATTATCAGCAAAGTTTATGTAGTCTACATAATGACTCAACTTTTCTAACATGCAATTAATTAAAACCCTTTTGGTAATCGCGTGAGAAGCGATTAAAACATTCGCATCTACTTTTATTTGACTTAATTTATCCTTGATAAACCGATCACATCTTAAAACCAAATCATCAAAGCTCTCGCCTTCAGGGATTTTTGTTTTTGATAAATATTTTCCCGTATCAATGGTTGGATAACGTCTGCTTTTTTCTTCCCAAGTCAAACCTTCTAATTCGCCAAAAAGCATCTCCTTCAAATCATCACAAACCTGAACCACATCTTTATCACCGCAAATTATCTCAGCAGTCTGTCGCGCTCTAAGCAGCGGACTAGAAAACACATAATCGAACTTAACACCTTGCAGATATTTATGAGCCGCCTCAGCTTGCAAAGCGCCTCGTTCAGTAAGCCCTAGGTTCGTAGATGACATAATTCTGCCGGAGACATTTGTATGACTCTCTCCATGTCGTACAATGTATATCCGCATCGTTAAGCCCTCCTTAAAAGATAACTGCAAGCCTACAAATCGCTACATCCGAAAGCAAAAACTCAAGGATCCTCCCATCTTCTGCCTCGATAGATAGATTCCCATCAGCGCGCCCTAAAAGTTTACCCTGAAACTCTTTCACACCATCCAATGCTTTATACAACTTAACATCAACTATGCGCCCTGCGAACCTCTCATAATCCGCCTCACTTTTAAGCGGTCTGTCAATGCCGGGTGAACTCACTTCGAGAATATACGCTGGTTCAATAATATCGTCTTTATCAATCTCTGCTTCAATAGTTCGACTAATCTTTTCCAAATCGTCTATGAAGATTCCGCCCTCTTTGTCAGCGAAAATTCGCAAATACCAATTACTTCCTTCTTTAACAAACTGCACATCACAAAGCTCAAAAGGCTCATTACCAAAATGCGCATCAAAATACTCCTTAACTTGCCCTAAAATGTCTTTTTTAGCCACTTATAAGCCCCCCATGGATAACTTGCAAAACTACAAATAAGAAGAGTGGGAAAGCACCCACTCTACTAAAAAACAACTATCATTCATTGTATTATAACAGTTCCGCGCTCAAAATGCAAGAGTTTATTTCATAAATTATGCTCTGACTACGGTCTGTTTCTAAGAATAACAATCCCCGCTACTCCTGGACCTGCGTGTACTGTAATAGTTGCCCCTATCTTACCTATACCAAGCACAGGAACACCTTTTTCTGCCATTAGTTCTGCCATAATCTTGGCATCTTCTTCAAAGCCGCTACTAAGTACCCACGCGCGATATTTACTTTCTTTGCCTTTTAAAAAGTTTGCCGTAAGCTCAACTACCTCTGCAAGTGACTTTTTGCGTCCACGAGCGTTTGAATGCGGTGACAATGCGCCATCTTCAAGCAAAATTATAGGTTTTATATTGAGTATGCCTCCGGCTAGGGCTGTCACTTTTCCTATACGACCGCCTTTTTGAAGATATTCAAGTGTATCTACTGTAAGATAGGCAAAACCCTCTTTTTTATACGACTCCACTAAGTCAAATATTTCATCTATATCCTTGCCCTCTTCACGATACTCTGCAACATCTATCACGAGCAACCCTTGTAAAAATGTCGCAAGCAGCGAGTCAACAATCTTTATCTTTCTCTCAGGAAACTCTTCTAAAAGCATCTGGGCAGCATTAACAGCACTTTGATACGAACCTGAAAACTTGCTCGATAAACACACACAGAAAACATCGCGTCCATCAAGTAGATACGGTTTAAACGCATCAGTATAATCCATCACGCTTGGAAGAGATGTTTTAGGAAACACATCTTTACCTAACATTCTCTCACAAAGCTCATCGCTACCTATATCAATGCCCTCTTTTAAATATGTAGCCCCACCATCAAAAGTAATATTAAAAGAGACCAAGTCAATGTCATATTTTTTAGCCATCTCTTTTGGTATATCGCACGATGTATCCGACAGTATTTTAAAATTGTTCATATATAAAAAACCTCCTAGTTTTTCCTTGACTATATAAGTATATTTTAATATCCTTTTAGTATGTTTGTCAAATTTTTAATTGAGGTGCGAAATTGTGGGTAAAATTTTAATCATCACGGAAAAGCCTTCCGTCGCTAGAGATATAGGGTCTGTGCTTAAAGCAAACAACAAAGGTGAGAACTGCATAATGAATGATAAATACATTATTTCTTGGGCAATTGGACATCTTGTTGGACTTGCTGACCCAGATGTTTATGATGCGGCGTATAAAAAGTGGAACAAGAGCCATTTACCAATAATTCCTGATAAAATGGTACTTTATCCTGTATCTCGGACAAAGAGTCAGCTCGCTACTTTAAAAAAGTTGATGAACTCAAAAGAAGTTGACTCTATTATTTGCGCTACAGATAGCGGGCGCGAGGGTGAGCTTATATTTAGATACATATACAATTATGTAAAGTGCAAAAAATCTTTTAAAAGGCTTTGGATATCCAGCATGACTACAGAAGCCATAAAGGAAGGCTTCGAAAAACTAAAAGATTCCAAAGAATATGATAATTTATACGAAAGTGCCAAGTGTCGCTCAGAGGCCGATTGGCTCGTAGGCATCAATGCCTCAAGGGCGTATACAATAAACTACGGCGTGCTGTTATCCATTGGACGAGTACAGACACCTACTTTAAACATTTTAGTCGAGCGGCAAAAAGAAATAGATGCCTTTGTATCAAAAGATTTTTGGCAGATACGCGCGACCTTTGGGCTTTATGGTGGCCTTTGGGCTGATTTAGAAATCAATGAGAATAAAATATTTGAAGAAGCAAGAGCTGAAGAAATTCATGAAAAAATCAAAGACGCATCTGCTAAAGTCGTCTCAGTTAAAACCGAGCGCAAAAATCAGCTCCCTGGGCTGCTCTATGATCTTACGCTACTCCAACGAGAATGCAATAGAAAGTTTTCATATTCGGCAAAAACAACATTGCAAATAGCTCAAGATTTATACGAAAAACGCAAACTAATAACATACCCACGTACCGATAGCCAGCATTTGCCGCTAGATATGCGCTCAAAGGTGAGCGATGTAATCAAAAAAATGCCAGAGGATACTTATGGCGAGTACATGAAGTACTTGCTTGCCCTGCCAAAACTTCCTATGGGTAAACGCATATTTGACGATGCGAAGGTATCGGATCACCATGCCATAATACCTACTGATAAACACGCTAATATAAATAACCTAAGCACAAATGAAAAAAATGTATACGATATGATTATTAGAAAGTTCTTGGCAGCGTTTTATCCGCCTTATGTATATGACAGCACAAAAATAGTGACAGAAGCTATGGGAGAGAGTTTTTTAACCCAGGGTAATACAGTTGTTGATTTAGGCTATAGGGTTCTCTACATCTCGGATAAAAACGAGGGTGATGAAGCACCACTCCCAGATGTGAAAGAAGGCGATGAGCTTATCGTAACAGATTCTGAACTCATAAAAAAGAAAACAGAGCCGCCAAAACCATATACAGAAGGCGAACTCCTCAATGCTATGGAAAATGCGGGAAAGTTCATAGACGATGAAGAACTAAAGTTGCAGCTAAAAGAGTCCGGAATAGGCACACCAGCCACAAGAGCCGCCATAATCGAGCGTATAATAGATGTAGGTTACGTAACCCGAAAAGGTAAAACTCTTGTACCTACCAATAAAGGTATAAAACTCATAGACGTTCTGCCTGATGAACTTAAGTCCACTGAAACAACAGGAAAATGGGAAAAAGGACTCTCCTCAATATCCAAGGGCAGTATGGACAGCACAAAGTTTATGGAAAGCATACGCCGTTTTACAAAGTTTATAGTCGAGAGCGCGGATAAACCCCAGGCTGTGCAGTTTGAAAAAGAGGAAAAGAGTTATGGCAAAGCTCGCAAAGCTGCAAAAAAGTCATCGCCTGCTCAAACGCTAGGTAACTGCCCTATCTGTGGCGGTGGAGCTGTTCTTGAAAACAGCAAAGCATTCTATTGCGATAGATGGAAAGACGGCTGCAAACTTACTCTTTGGAAAAACTTAATGAATACGTACGGAGTTGAGATTAATGCCGATGTTATGAGAAACCTTCTCAGCTCAGGAAAGATTGAAAAGGTAAATATGCACCTTCCGCAAACTAAGGAAAAGTGCGTAGCAGACATTGTGATTGATAAGACCAAAGAGAGTGTGCTGCAAGTGGTTAATTTGAAAAAAATATGAAAAATTTAAGACCAAGAACTATTGACAAACACGTAAAAATAATCTATCATTATAATTCGAGTGAGAGTGAAATGAAAAGATTTTTGTGCGGGTGTAGTTCAATGGTAGAACATCAGCCTTCCAAGCTGAATACGTGGGTTCGATTCCCATCACCCGCTTTGGTGTAAAGACCGCTTATTCCTTAAGGCATAGGCGGTTTTTTAGTTTCTGAAAACCATCCATAAAACTATAATTTTCTCATGCTGCACAACCATCCCCACCCATTATTGTATATGATGAGGATAAGATGGTATAGTGAAATCCATCCCAAATAGTACCTTGGAGCAGCATGAGAAAAGAAGTAATGACTAGCAAAAAGCCATTGCCACGAAGAGACATTTATGATATGCTAACAACAAATAACTTCCAAGGAGCGTGAGCTATTATGATTCGTTTTATTATGTCTGTGTTTTGGGTTGCTTTGATAGTATCTGTGGTTAGTTATCTTGTAACAGGAAGAAATCAAAATAAATCGACTAATGACTCTTTTGAACCTACAATAGACGCTCGTCAACAAGTATTCGACGATTCAGTAAAATCTAAAGCAAACTATGGTTATATAAATATTTAAACTAGTTGCACATCTCCCCGTTCTTTTTATGAGAGCGGGCTATTTTTATTATAGCGTGAATTCTTGTGAACTTTTTGTGAACAGTCAACATATTTTTCAATAAATTTGTTATAATTGGATATGTATGCTAAAAATACAAATATACAAAGGAGGGAACTATGGAAAATAAAAACAACAACAATAATAACAAGCCTGACAACCCAAAAGATGGGAATTTTAATATATTTAATTTGATAATCATTGGACTTATCTGCTCTATTATTATTCAGCATATTATAGCTGGTATGGGCGGCATGGTCAGCTCTAGGGTCGAGATACCTTATAATGCGTTCCTTGACTTAGTCCATGGAGGATATGTTGGGTCGGTCGAGATTCGCAGTGATAGATATTTGATAAGACTTCGAGATGATGTTAATCTAGAGTCGGTTGAGAATATTGTTGGTACGCCCCAAGCTGCGTCTGATGAGGTCGAGGAAAATAGGCGCTTTAATGTTCCAGGCCTACCAACCTTTGCTCGCCGCGATACTGCTGATGTAGCGCAAGAGACGATATATTACACAGGGGCGCTGTATTTTCCATACCTAGTAACGCTTTTACATGAGCATGATATCGAGTTTATTAAACATCCGATTGATCAATCTATTTTTATGCCGTTTATTATACAAATTGTTTTGCCTATAGCGCTCTTCTATCTTGTGTTTACCTTTGTAATGCGCGGCATGTCCAAAAGAATGGGCGGCGGTATCATGGGTGCTGGGAAATCAAACGCCAAACGCTATAATATGGAAAAAGCTACAGGTATCACATTCAACGATGTTGCGGGGCAGGAAGAGGCAAAAGAGTCACTTAATGAAATCATCGACTATCTTCACAACCCTGAAAAGTATGTAGCCATCGGTGCAAAACAGCCTAAAGGCGCGCTTTTAGTAGGTCCTCCAGGCACCGGAAAAACTCTTCTTGCTAAAGCGGTAGCGGGTGAAGCTAATGTTGCGTTCTTCTCGCTTACTGGCTCTGAGTTTGTGGAGATGTATGTTGGTGTTGGCGCGTCGAGGGTTCGTGACTTGTTTAAGCAAGCCAATGCAAATGCGCCTTGTATCATTTTTATAGACGAGATTGACGCGGTGGGTAAAAGCCGTGATAGCCAACTAGGCACAAATGACGAGCGTGAGCAGACTCTTAATCAGCTCCTCTCCGAGATGGACGGCTTTGATACATCAAAAGGTATTGTTATCTTAGCAGCCACTAACAGACCTGAGACTTTGGATAAAGCACTATTGCGACCAGGTCGATTTGATAGAAGAGTTATTGTTGAGAAGCCTGACCTTATAGGGCGCGAGGCAATTCTCGCAGTTCACGCAAAGAAAGTAGCACTCGACAATGACGTTAATCTAAAAAGAATTGCGATGGCAACAAGTGGCGCTGCTGGTGCTGACCTTGCTAATATGATAAACGAGGGCGCACTAAGAGCCGTCCGTGAAAATCGTCAAAAAGTTAAGCAAGAAGACCTAATGGAGGCCGTTGAGGTCGTCATGGCGGGGAAAGAGAAAAAAGACCGTATCATGACCAAGAAAGAAAAGCGCATCGTCTCCTATCACGAGATAGGTCACGCGCTGACCATGGCTTTGCAAAAGAACTCAATGCCTGTACAAAAAATCAGCATCGTACCAAGAACTATGGGCAGCTTAGGTTATGTCATGTATGTACCTGAAGAGGAGACGTATCTGACAACAAAAGAAGAGATACTCGCCCAAATAGTCGCAGCCCTCGGCGGGAGAGCAGCTGAGGAAGTCGTTTTTGGTACTGCGACAACGGGGGCGTTTAATGATATCGAGCGCGCGACTCGTATGGCAAGGAGTATGGTCAGCCAGTTCGGTATGAGTGATGCTTTTGGCATTATGGGTCTTGAGAGCGTGGAGAGTAGATATTTGGACGGTCGTCCTGTGGCTACATGTGCGCCTGAGACTGAGGCCTTAAGAGATAAAGAGGTTAAGCGTATTTTGGACACTTGTTATGAAAAGTCCAAGAATTTACTGCTTGAGAATAAGCATGTTATGGAAGTTTTGGCTGAGCACCTTTTTGAAAAAGAAAATATAACTGGCGATGAGTTCTTGGAATTGCTTAAAGAAACCAAGCCAGACTTTATCGTAATAACAGACGAAGATAAAGCTGAAGGAGGAAAATAAAATTGATAGACATAAGATTAATCAGAAATGAACCTGAGCTTGTTAAAGAAAACATCAGAAAGAAGTTCCAGGATGAAAAATTATCACTTGTAGATAAAGTAATCGAGCTAGACATACGTCACCGTAAAGCTATCGAAGAAGCAGATTCTCTACGCAACATCCGCAATGTACGGAGCAAAGAAATCGGCGGGCTCATGGCTCAGGGTAAAAAGGACGAGGCGGAAGCTCTTAAAAAAGAAGTAAGTGAAATCGCTCCAAGGCTTGAAAGGCTTCAAGCTTTAGAAGGTGAACTCTCTGTGCAGGTTAAAGAAATCATGATGGGCATCCCTAATATTATGGATGAAACTGTGCCTCTTGGAAAAGATGACACAGAGAACCTAGAAGTCGCTAAATTCGGTGACACTACCCTGCCCTCTTTTGAAATACCGTATCATATTGATATTATGGAAAAGTTAGACGGCATAGAGCTCGACAGTGCTAGAAGGGTAAGTGGTAGTGGGTTTTATTATCTTAAAGGTGATATTGCGAGACTTCAAGCGGCACTTTTATCTTATGCGCGTGACTTTATGATTGACAAGGGCTTTACCTACTACATCCCGCCTTATATGATTAGGGGCGCTGTAGCAAGCGGGGTTATGAGCTTTGATGAAATGGATAATATGATGTATAAAATCGAGGGCGAAGACCTCTTTTTAACTGGTACAAGTGAGCATTCTATGATTGGCAAGTTTATGGATACTATCATAAAACCTGAAGAGCTGCCGCAAACGCTGACTAGCTCATCGCCTTGCTTTAGAAAAGAAGTAGGCGCACATGGTATGGAGGAACGCGGGGTTTATCGTGTGCATCAGTTTGAAAAGCAAGAGATGATTGTAGTGTGTGAGCCTCATGAAAGCAAAGAATGGTTTGAGAAATTGTACAATTACACGATTGAATATTTTACATCGCTTAATGTTCCTGTGCGGGCTTTAGAGTGCTGCTCTGGGGATTTAGCTGATTTGAAGGTGAAGAGTATAGATGTAGAAGCGTGGTCACCGAGACAACAAAAGTACTTTGAAGTCGGTAGCTGTTCTAATCTAGGCGAGGCTCAGGCCAGACGCTTGGGTATTAGAGTTCGGGGTGAAGGTAGTAATTATTATCCGCATACTTTGAATAATACAGTAATTGCGCCACCTAGAGCTCTTATCGCTTTTGTTGAGAACAATTTGAATGAAGATGGAACGGTTAATGTGCCTAAGCCTTTGAGAGGTTATATGGGTGGTATGGATAGGATTGGGTAATTTAATGGCGGGAGCAAGCCCCCGCCCTACGGGGTAATTTTGTACAGATAGAGGAGTTGGGACATGAGGAAAAAGCCCTACCCCCATCCCAACATCCCATAAACTAACATACCAAATATTATGAAAATCGTTAGCAATTTCGATAAGCATATGATATCATATTTGTAGATAAGAGATTAATGAACAAGGAGAGATGCTTATTGAAAAGAGCGATTTGGTCTAAAGTATATTTGGATGAGAAAAATAAAGAACTTGCAAAATTGTTCTACGGGTGTATAAGCGATTTGACTGAGCATAAAATGGTTAAAGACATGGACAATTTTAGTCAGCATGTCGGCACAAGCAGACTTCAACATAGCATAAATGTGGCATATTACAGCTTTTTAATCTGCCGTAAGCTTGGTCTTGATTATAGAAGTGCTGCACGGGCTGGGATTTTACATGACTTGTTCTTATACGATTGGCGCGAGGTTTCTAAGTCGGCAAGAGTACATATCAAAGACCATCCAAGAGCTGCTCTTGAAAATGCAGGGCAGATAACTAAACTAAACGAAAGAGAAGCAGACGCGATAGTAAATCACATGTGGCCATTGACACCCGCTCCCCCTAGATTTAA
>Ga0123355_10004667_pt1:0-17500 | contig 19950 bp, 11 predicted proteins | sample TergutEmb28metaG_3_FD_89872 | JGI IMG/M metagenome (GOLD analysis project Ga0123355, IMG submission 89872) | Embiratermes neotenicus P1 segment gut microbial communities from Petit-Saut dam, French Guiana - Emb289 P1 | ecosystem: Host-associated > Arthropoda: Insects > Digestive system...
GGGGTAAACTTTTTCTTTACATAATTTTTAAATTTTTTTTAAAAAATTTTATTAAACCTGTAATTCCCAAACCAAAATTAATTTTCCAAAAAAAAAAAAAAAAAAAAAAAAGCTTATCCTAAAATATTATATTCTACGTAACGAACTGTACCAAATTAAATTAAGCGTATTATTTCTAGACGTATCCTGTAGCTGAGATAAGACTCTAAAACGTTTAATACCACATTCACTGTAAATTAATACCAATAAACTAAAATGAACAGAGATTCTCAGTTGTTAACATTACTTGCCACAAATTGGTACTCGTAACGCTCTAACATTTGCATAAGTACACGAATCAGAATTGTGAAACAGCAGATAAAGTATCGGGGACACAAAAACATATGAAGTGAAAATTCCTAAAAATATCAGCTACAAGCACGACTATGCGTGTTACAAATAACAGTCTAATTCATCTTTAAAAATAATGATACTACCCTTTGTTAGGCAATTAACATAAATGGTTAACCAGTCACTAATAGGCCTATCAAAGCATCTACTGTGTATGGAATCACATGCAATTACTGCAGACTGGTAGTGCATGCTGCTTGGGTCCTACACCACTACACACAGTTAAAGAGGAGTCGTTTGGAGACGTACCGTTGTACTCACCGGGGCTGCCCAGGAAGACGGACGAATACAAGACACCCCTACGGGCGTCGTTCGCCGCCGCCGCCGCTCGCGCGTCCGCTGGCGAGGGCCACTCCCTCCGCGTCGTGCACCACTTCCCTGCACAAACAAATGACCATCGGTACCAACGACTGAACAATCCTACCAATTTCTGGAACTTCCACGTGCAGGCGGTAAAAACACGTTTATCCCTTTGAGAACTGAACATAAACGCGCACGTGTATAACTACATTTGTGCTTAGTGTTCTCTAGTACCTAAAAGTGCCTCGACTTGGTTGAAAGTTCCCTTCTGATAAAAGTAGTATTAAAAGCAAATGAGCATGAAGCAATGGCAGAATGATAACTGACAGGGGAAATCCTAAGTACTTGTATATAAATCTACCGTAATGTTGTTAGGTTCACCGCAAACCTCACATGGATGGGCCTGGGAATGAACCTGAACACACACGGTGTTCTAACCGGGGACTGGCCGCCTCGGCCAAGGCATGGCTTTTGAACACTGGAGACCATCTAATACATATATAATATAGGAATTCAGTTACTACCTCACAGAGGACACGTTGTGTCTTCATTACGAACAATCAGTGTTGTAGAGGGAATCATTCAGTACACACGGTGTGGGGGCAAAATGCGGAGGTATCTGAACGCCATAGCAGGTGTTAAATGGTTACCAATGGCATTTATTCGGTAACTTAAAGTCATAATTTATTTTCTGAAATACAAAAGACAGTAACAGTAAGATAATACACAATTTCTGTTAATGGCCTAGAACTTCTATTTTTAATTGTGACTAATGCCTAGGCACGTGCATTCTTGAATCATAGTTCACTTCCAGAAATTGTTGTAAAACAGCTTAGATGCAGCATTAGTGGAGCGTCATGGCCTGATGTAAGCCAATTTCGTTACACCCAACACAAATTGTGTTTACAATATTAAAGGGAGTGGGGAATTAACAGGAATTTTGTTACGTAATTTAAAGTTTTGATTCTAAAACATATATAAATGCATGAATATTCTAAAAATAACAAATAATTACATAATTTCTTAAAATAGGCTAAATAAAAGAATGTTTTGCTCGTCTTTTGTCCCCTTGTACCTGACAGTGTCAATATCTAACAGTACACTGCTGTTTGTTTATCAGCAGGAAGGAGATGCCAGAGTTACTAACCTTCGAAGCCGATAACAGATGTAAAGTGTAGACAGATAAAGAAAGGATGCATTCGAAGTAGAAATAAAACTACTTCCTCTTCAGATTGGGATAGAAAATGTTTGTCTAACAGACAGGCCAGTGGAAAATGCAGCGCTGGATACAACCGAAACAAAAGTTCGGGTTTCAAAAACGTGGTAAATCTCTTTCATTGGTCGAATAATTATCGGCTTGACAGGCTTTGGTCTACGAATTTAGCCACCATAAATGACAGCTTACGAGGGAAAGTAGAGGTGCATACAGGGAAATTAACAGGAATTTTGTTACGTAAATTAATTTAAAGTTGTAATTTTAATACATCTAAAAACGTACGAATAAATCGTACATATTCTGAATATAACTAATTGCGTCATAATTTCCTACAATAGGCTAAATAAAAGAATGTTTTGTCTTTTGTCGCCACGTACCTGACAGTATCAATATCTAAAAGTAAAATGTTTGGAAACCTGAGGGAAAGAACCACTTGGAAGACCCAGGCGTAGATGGGAGGATAATAATAAGATAGACCTTCAGAAAGTGGGCTCTTCTAAACGGGTAAATAACTTTCGGGTTCCATAAAATGCGGGAAATTTCTTCACTACCTTAAAAATAGTTAGCTTCTGAAGAAGGACACTGCTCCATACAGTAAGTAAGTAAATATGTACGTAAGTAACAAAATTTCTAAAGAGTTGCGGATTATTCCTAAAATGTACCGAAATTTAAGCTATTGCCTTAATTCAGAACTGTTAAACACACCCATTTATCCTTTAGATCTAATAATATACCTCAGCAGCATCACAGTGTGTGGAATGCACTGTCAAGATATTTTTAAGTCTCGGCTTACAACTTTGTACGATAATTGATTGGAGGCTATTGGTTGGAAGGGGTGAATAAAGAGACGTTAAAGACCGGTTCTGACGTTTTCCAAGAAATTCATACTTCAAAGCCATGAGTCAGCTTTTAAAAGACAGTTTCATCACACAACAAGCTCAATGACCATAACCGGAGAGAATGTAACAGTGATGGACAACGCCTGTATGACTATGAGAGTGCAACAGAATGCACAACAAATGTAAGTTGATTTATTTTCGAAACTAACACCAATTGAAAACCACACAACAAGCGATGCAATAATCACTAAATTTTTAAATCAGAAACTTTATAATAGAAGAATCATTTTCAAAAAGATTATGGAACATCGATGGGGAAGTTAAACAATGCGTGATGGGTAGGAAACACAAAGGAATCATTAAAGTCTATTTATTTCTTAATTCTTCATTTAGAGGCCCTGTATTAGTTGGAAAGTTTTGTCACGCTGAACAACAACACGAGAAGACTAATGTGTTCTTATGAACTGGGTCGAAATTGTGGGCAGCCATCGTATGCCGGTCAAACGGGCAAATCGATCGGACAGAATAACGTAAGACACTACAATAAGCCAAGGTAACTGGTGTGGGGACAAATTCGAGATTCGAAGAGAGCACTCTGGAATATTATGCACAATTATTATCGCTGTGTTATTAGATTTTACAGCAATGTAATAATAAATATACATATTTCATAGGCGAAGTAACATTACATGTAGCACAAATTTCAAATACAGGACAGCTGAAACACTATATACCCTAGAAACACGATTTGTCTTAGGTATATAATTATAAATACCCTGCATAAAGGTGATAAGGATGATGATGATGATGATGATAATAATAATAATAATCTCTTAACGTTGTTCATTTAGTGCAAAGAGCACTTCCCAATTGCAAAACCAGCATCTGTGCGTGGAAAGAAATGTACAGTTGTGTATACAGAGTGTAGGCAAATGTTGATTCCGTAAATAAAACAAATAATCGTAGTTTTATTCGTGCAGGTTAACAAACTGTTGCAGATTCACCGCCCGTGCTTAGATAAAGCTTGGTAAATAATTCCTTTAATCAGTCCAGTCGAAAGATGAAATAACTAATTCCATGGAGTACATTTCTGTTGCAGAACAAAAGAGCCTGACAGCTAGCCAAGAAATCTCCCACGCTGTTTGAAAACCAGATATTCTTTGCCATATGTATAAAACCCGACGCAGCTCCCTATTTGAGTCAGATTAAACCCCCGCTGTTCTGTTATATTCCACCGTGCATATTGACATTATTCAATGTTCTACACTAGAGATTAGAAAAACTTCACAGAACGTTTCTGGATTTTATAGGAGTCGGTTTTCTCCAAATGAAATAAAGTCGAACAGGTTCAACGTCCTATACAATTAATTGAAAAAAGGCTCATTTACTACTGCACAGAAAACACAATGAATTCCATTACAAACAGCAATCGGCCGATGTCGTAGAGGAAAATATTTGTTGTTTGTTGTGAGAACCAAACGAAAGTCACAAAAAAAAAAAGTGTGTGGTAAAAGTGCAGAGTTCTTTAAGGCTAAATAAGGATCTAAAATGAGTTGCACCACAACTATTTTAATGTTACGTGAGGTGGTAAACTGTATTGTATGTACCGCGCTGTACCGAAAATCTTTCGATGGCCGACACACTGACCTTTATCTAACTGTAATGTTTAAATGTCTTACATAATAATCGCATGTTAGCGCAAATACTTTTATTTCCTTTTTTGGTTGTAAGGCAATTGGAGATTTGTCAATTGCCTTTTTCGTGGTTTTGTGTTTCCGCATTGTCCCCACAGCAGTAGAGATAAAAGTTACCATTTGCCTTATTTCCATTATTACGAATGAAATGCACAGCTGCGTGATTAATATACAGAAGTATCATTATTATGGGCGGACGTCCGCTTGTCCTCACATACTGCAACACTTTTCAGAGAAGCCGGATGCTACCGACTTACTATTGTACTGTTATCAAACATATGCCAGGAATATTCGGTATCACGTTTGTCTTTTTATATGATTCGTCTAACACAGACCTATATAAAAATGTTCAAATGCAGTAATTACTTTTTTATCCAACGTCTTTTTGTCACAGTTCGCGTGCATATTTTGTCTTCAGGCTATTCTGACCTTTAATCTGTTATAAAAAGTCGCTTATTAATGGTGAAGAAACAGTCGGCTATCCTAGAGTTGTAGCTGGCACACAAAGAAACGTAATAGCTACTAAAACCTGTAATCAAAATAAAGAAAAATCTTTCTTTTCCCCTTACCCATAATAATCATATTATACCCTCTTTACTCAGGCCACAGTAACAATCTGTGACGACACGGGTAATTTATAGCCCTTTAACTCGCAATTTCTTGAAAGAGGCTGATGATATATGGTGGGGAGAAAAAAAACAATAAGACAAAATATAATGTATTGAAAGTTCAGCGTGAGATTTAACCTCAGGTCGGTTTGGGTTATTATCCAATCAACGTGATGGCTTTCGACAAATATGTTTAGCGAGACTTGAAGCTGTTATTTATACCCACAACTACAAGCCCTTATTATGGTACCCGAAGAGTTGTGTAACCTCGTTAGAGATTTTCTGCTACCGACAATTAAACCTCCTTCACTCCACATTCACATACAATTACTAATGTCCAAGGCATACAATGACGGGAACGGTCTGTCATGTGACCCAGTACTGAGCAGATAAAACCTGGTCAACGGATGCATCCAGCTACGCAAATGTATAATGATATAATCTTTGACTAATTATCCCTTCATCCACTGTTTTATTAAAAGCTGAATTTTATCAAAACGAAGCAATGTTCTGTTGTAACCGTTTGCAGTATGAGGCGTGCGGGTAGGTTACTACATAGCACCAAGACAACTGCGAAGAGGATAGTTAGGCCTAAGAGGGACAAAGAAACGTGACAGTGGAGAGAAGACTACATAAGGAGGAGCTGTATGATATGTACTCTTCATCAAATATTATTCGCATGATCATATCAAGTAGAATAAGATGGCATGTAGCACATATGGGGAGAAGACAGGTGCACGCAGGGGTTTGCTTGGGAAATCTGAGGGAGACAACTTGGAAGACCTAAGCGCAAGGAGGATAATATTAAAATGGATCTTTAAGAAGTGGGATGAACAGGCGTGGACTGGATTGATCTGGCTCAGGATACGGACGGGTAGCGGGCTTCTGTGAATGCGGGAATGGTCCTTCGGGTTCCATAAATTGCGGAGAATTTCTTGACTAGCTGAGGACATGTTAGCTTCTCAGTAAGGACTCTGCTCCATGCAGTTATTTTACCACAAAAGCTACAAAGTATCACATTTACAGTCTCTTCCTTTGTCATAAATTACAAACTTGAGTTCAAATTTATGTTGTATAATAATCAAACTCTATTAATAATTCTCTGTGCAAGAAACAAGAATGGGATGATTAAAAAAAAACATTTTATACAACTGACACAAACGTATCATGCTTGACTGAATATTCTGCAGTAGCCATCCTTCAATCTTCACAGAATATTCTGCAGTAGGAGAATTTCTTTCTCTAGAACGACAATATAGTTAAGTAGAAACCTTCCCCATACAGCTCCAATTTCATCCCGACGCGGTACCCACACATAACCCTCAATGCCATCAACCTGAACACAGCCTGACACCCCAACCCCTCCTGTTCCATCACTCCTGTACCAAGATCACCCTCACTCGAAACGCCCTGAAATGTCTCGTACGTGTGCCATTATACATCATTTCCTGGCTTCCAAGGGAAAAGGTAAGACGAAGATTACATCCTAAAAAAATAATGGTCTCTAGACTCATTTTAACACCCAATTCATTTGCAAGAGCTCTAAACGATCTTAAAAAAAGGGAGTGAAAGAGATAGACGTTTTACGGAGTATAAGGTACGTACAAGAACAAGAAAAAAGAACATTTTTGTGCACAGATTGAGAAACTGCGGATCCCCCAGGTGGTCCGGCAAATGTTGGGCCAAATATAGCCCAGTGTTTCCCTTTGAAATTATTACAGTATATTACTATTATTATACTCTTCGGTGCAGTGTTCCTACGATGGGGAGTTTTGCTTTAGACGAGGGATGACTTTTTGTTTGTTACCCACACCACGAAGATACCCTCAGCAGTCCAGATTTCCGGGCAATCCGGACTGCCATTCCGGCTATATTGTCCAGATGCCTGAAGGACTACTATATATGCATACATCACGCATGTACATGGAAAGTCTGTAACAAAATGAATGTAGGACTAGAAAATTTTGTAAAACGAAGAATAATGCCTTCTTGATTTGGCGTCATACGGTTTGATTACGCAACAACGTTTATCAGAAACCTGCTACATTCATCTTCCTAGGGGAATATTTCTCCGATGGTGGAGCGGGCGGGTGCCTCCAAACCGGTGGTATGTTTTTGCCACACTCACCGTCACCACGTCCCAGAAGACAGTATGCCTATTGTAAACAGTCCCGCTTTAAAGCCTTCAAGTCTAATTTCAGGGAATATATAAAATACATATACATGCATTATATAGATATCTGCTTCTGCTCTCTCTCTCTCTCTCTCTCTATATATATATATATATATCCACTCGTTATTAACCTCAGTAAATGGCCTGTTTATCACCGATGACAGAACCCTCGTTACCCATGGGAACGGGGGCTTCATGGGCCCTACAGTTGGTCTGAATAATGGCCTGCTACTAAAGAGAAACCTCACGATTTCCGTCATCCAACCTGTAACTGATTCACTTTACAGACTCAGCTATCCAGGATTCGTGTATTTCGGTAACTAGGTACAAATGTTTCAGACGCATCTTCTGCCTCCATTTTCTGTGTCTCCCGATTTTCTTCGACCTTCATAACGGACTGCAACACGAACAATGAAATAACACTAAAGGGCGGAATGTATTAGTTTAACTTAAGTATCGTCGGTGAGACAGGATTCGCAGATTTAACTACAAATTAAACACACAGAATCACTTCAATTTATCAACCAACGAATGCACATATAATTTCACATAAAACACTTTTAAAACACTTTAAAACACTCCGACATGTTTCGATCTTCTCAGATCATCATCAGGGAGCTTTGTTCCCTGCTAAAGTTATATTACAGCATTCACAATTCAATTCGCATTTGCAAACGAGGTGTTGTGGCAGCATATCATGTTGTGTTGTGGAGTAGTGGCTATGTGTGCGTCGTGCGACGCACACATAGCCACTGCTCCACAACACAACATGATATGCTGCCACAACACCTCGTTTGCAAATGCGAATTGAATTGTGAATGCTGTAATATAACTTTAGCAGGGAACAAAGCTCCCTGATGATGATCTGACAAGATCGAAACATGTCGGAGTGTTTAAAGTGTTTTAAAATTGTTTTATGTGAAATTATATGTGCATTCGTTGGTTGATGAATTAAAATGATTCTGCGAAAATGCACGATGCTACAATAAGATTTATAAACACACAAAGTCCGTTCCTACCCCGAAGAGAACGTGTTATAAAGACCAATTAATTAATGCCCTTTATGGAAACGGTCCCACTTTGGAGAGTTTTAAATACTACACGTCGTAGATATACGATAAATATAGGGCTTTAAAAGTTGACAGACATACCGATAGTATACAGGCGTTCTTAGCTACGTTCATGAAATCAACTTAGGACAATTTTTTTTTTCAACCAACCAGAATCTTTACGGTTATGGCACATGGCGCGACTGTACCTGCCAACATTCACCACCATCTACGTACATTTTAACAGAACCCTTAACAACATGCATGACAAACTTCTTAATGGTTGCTGAAAATAATGTAGCTACAGCCAAAAAAATTAGCACAACGAAGATACGATTTGTAGCACTAGTGTATGCGGTGCTGTGCAGAGCAGCGTCTTCATTTACATCTCATCTAACTTCATCACTTGACGTAACAAAAAAATTCCAGTTGGGATATATCTATACAATGTGTGACGTACTGCGTTCGGCTTACTTCACTTCCTGCTTTTTAATGCTTAAGAGTGTCGTAAACACAAACTGTCCTTTTATTGAACACGTAAAGGAGACTGAAGTACTTATAAAACCAGAATGAAAGACATAGAATCCGAAAAGAAATGCTGCAAGATTTATGCCGATACAATCAAGAAATCCTCCTCATTTCAACTACTTTAAAGTCAGACACGTTGCGTCCATCTTAACAGACTACATCCACCGTGCGTGTAATCTGCTAAAATAATCGATTGCACCTGCTGAATTAAAACACTGTCTTCACTAAACCATCACACATTCGCCGTCGTACTGCCGTGCGTAATTTGCTATTAGTAACACAACAGCATTAGGCCAATTAAAACATTCGATTCCATTCACCAATAAGCAGGAAATTGACGCTACATTTATACGCTTTGTTATTATTTGGGTTCGGACAAAATATGTGTGGTTTGTGTGGTGAAAGGAACGTTGTGGAGGGAGGTGGTGCCTCCATCTTCATGGTTGACGATATACACTGAGTTGACTATAGGAGGAAGTGTGTCGACTACGTACAAGGGTGGGAAGGAAGGTGACCAATCATAACCACGGAAAGAGGATATAGTTGCTCTCCTCTTTCCACTGTTATGACTGTCGCTTTTGTGAAAAGACCTAAACAGTAAGTTATTTCGAAACGTCGGTGACAGCCTACGAACTTACGTCATCATCATCATCATCTAGCTGTCATGGAGTTGGGTCGCTTGTTTGACCCGTTCGGGCTTCTCACATCCAAAAGTCACTTCGATGGTTTTCCCTAGTTCTTTCAGTCTTTTGATGTGTTTGGACTAACCCTGCTCTGAGCTTGTAATACATTCAGGGGAAACTCTCACCACTTGCAAGTCTCACGAACTTACGTGATGGTAAGAATCAAAGACATTATCATATTAATAGCATCCCTCGTAAAATCCTCCCCTTTCCGCGGTTACTACTGCAACATTCCTAGTAGTAGTAGTAAGGAGAAATACACGCACGGTTTCATTGAAAAGCCCGAAGGAAAGAAATACCTTAAAGACCGAGGTGTTGATGAGAGGAAAATATAAATTGAATATTGAATTCAGACAATCAGGGTGTGGCCTGGCTTCATGTGGGTCAGGGTAGGGACCAGTGGTGGGTTCTTGTAAGAAGGGCAACAGGCCTTCATGTTCAATACAATGCGGGGAATTTATTGACTAGTGAAGACCTTGTACTTTCTCCAGAAGAACTCTGTTCGATAGAATTAGTTTGTTATTTAGTTAGCTAGTCAGCAGCAGCAGCAGCAGCAGCAGCAGTAGTAGTAGTAGTAGCAGTATTATTATTATTAGTAGTAGTAGCAGTATTATTAGTAGTAGTAATAGTAGTAGTAGCAGTATTATTATTAGTAGTAGTAGTAGCAGCAGCAGCATTAATATTATTATTAGTAGTAGTAGTAATAGTAGTAGTAGCAGTATTATTATTATTATTATTATTATTAGTAGTAGTAGTAGTAGTAGTAGTAGTAGTAGTAGTAGTAACCAGTAGGCCTATAATGCGTTGCACAAAGCACGTTGCAACTGTCTGTACTGACGCATGTTCTGTTTCAATGTGAATTTGTAGTTTCAGTAATTCTGTTTATTTTAATTCAAATTATCTACAACGTCCTCAATTATGAACAAATTAACATTGACACAGTGAAAAACTTGACATATTCTGTTCAATTCGGCAGGCTTTGAATGCATACAAATAAATAATGTATTAGTTGATACAATTCAGTTATACATACGCAATAACCATTCGTAATTAACAATCCGCATGACGTTTGTCTGCAACCACAGATCAAAAACGTAATATCGAGTTGGCCATGCAAGTCACAAACTTGTGGTCAGTATGGCAGCTGCACCAGCCACCACAAACAAAGCCCGCTTCTCACCCTGCACCAGGCCAGACGCCCTGGATCTAGCATGAAGGCAGGCAGGCTGGTCAGCTGGACGCCTGGGTCAGGGGGCAGGAGAAGAGAGAAAGAGACTTAGAGAGAACGACCAATGAAAACACGTCTACAGACTCCATGGGGGTGGGGCCTCTTTCTTGCACCTTGTCAGAGAGGAGGGAGAATGGAACATTCTCAGAGCCAGGGGTCACAAGTCAAATTATGGCTGAACCGGATAGACTTGAATGCGTGGGTAAGACACAAACCCAGGGGCATGAAACAAAATACAAGCATATTTAATAGTGAATGCAGGCATAAACACAAAAATTGGATATAGATTTGATTTTACCACGGAATGCAATCGACATCATAACATTTACACTTGAAGTGGAATTTAATTAATAATACGAATTACTGAATTTGTTGGATTACTGTTATTCGGTAAATAAAACACTCTTACATTGACCGGCATTGCAACAAACTGGCAGCAAAACACACACCACCAAGCACTGACAAAATCGGTGTTTCTCGATCTTCTTCTCGTCACGACGCACCAAAATATTATCTTAAGGTGCAGTCACAATACAAGAAACGTCAATAGTCCACGAAACACCAAATTACAAATTACACTGTGACTTCAAATGTGTATACATGTGTAGGTGCGTCAGAGGTGAACAATTTTCCTAAGACCTCATCGCTGCCCAAATTTCTACGCGTCAGAAGGGTGATAGGTAGAAAGTTTCATACTGGAAACCCACAAACAGTAGGCGAACCACCGTTCCAAATTTATCCAAACAGGCGCCCTGGCTCTCGGAATCTGTGCACCGCTCCAATAGCATGAAGAGTTGGTTAGATAGGTTGACGGTACATACAATATTAGGTTTGCGAATGCTCAACATAATTCATACATCATTATATTCCATCTGTCGATCCCAGTGGCCGCGCATGGATCTACGACCGCTCGCTTGCTGGGATTGTGGGTTCGAATCCCGTCGGGGGCATGGATGCCTGTTTCTTGTGCGTGGTGTGCGCTGTCAGGCAGAGGTCTCTGCGTCGGGCTGATCAATTCCTGTTTGAAGCCAAACTGCTCCAACCCACAGCTTCTTACTACTATGTCAGCAAATAATTTAATCCTATCCTTCAATATCCGTGGAAGTATTAAAAATGTTTCCTTTTATTCGCGTTTTCTGATAGAAGCGTTTTATGGATTCCCCTTCCATTATAACACACTTTGAACTACTACGCTGATCTGCGTTTAAATTCCTAATGTCACGGCACAATAGTTGACTAACACTGAATTAAACAGAGAGTACTACGCGTAGGCCTACAGCTCCATTCAGAAACGTACGTGACGGAGAATCTTTTCCGTAATTTCATCATAACGATCTTCCAATGACTTCTCCGCCTAAAGGGGCACGCTGTGGCGTAGCTGGTTGTGGCACTGCGCTACAAGCCGGAAGGTTGCGGGTTCGATTCCCAATGGTGTCATTGAAATTTTAATTGACATAATCCTTCCGGCCGCACTATGGCCCTGTGTCGACTCAGCCTCTAACAGAAATAAGTACCATGAATATTTCGTGGGGGTAAAGGCGGCCGATGCGCAGGGCTGACAACCTTACCACCTTCATGTATCGAATGTCTCAAAATCTGGGAGCCTCATCCTCCTGGAAACCTCAGGGCCTGTCCAGGCCTGTAATTGGACTGCTATACCTTTTACCGGGCCTAAACGTACAGACATCATGGAAAGGGAAGGGACTCAGGGATAGGGACGAGATGCAGAAAAGCATGGAGCGAATTTAACATATTACACGAAAACACGTATTCTTTCCAGGTTATATATTCAGCCTAGATGTTGTCAAGTACGGCCTACCTTATCCTAACTAATTCCTCTTTACATAGACGCTTCTAAAATAAAACGTCTTAATGTGAAATTTAATGAACTTATCGTCAGTATTGATATTTCCGCTTCACTAAATTTTGACATGTCCTTTAAGAGAAGCAGCAAAATGATAAGTAGGCTCTATATAAAGAGTTCACATCAATAATTAACTGCAGTATCAGTTTAAGAGACTATAGGCTTTCTTGATCAAGAACTCACTTGATACCTATGTTCCATTATAAAGTTAATTAACACCTGTTCCATTCATAGAGTGCTTCTGCCCCCTTTATATCTCTCTCATTAATTAAGGATCTTTTACGCTGGGCGTAACCATTTGGGTGGCTGCCAACTGCAGATTAAATATATAGGAAGTACGCAAGCTTAGACGATCACTGAATCACGCAAAATGACAGCCTTTGCAAGAATTAGCTGTAAACAGCAAGTTATCAAATCGACAGCAATGGATGCAATATGCATAAAGCGATTTCTTTGTTTTGGGTTTAATTAAATCAAGCTTTTGATAATCTAAAGTTAATCCACTGACAGCTTACTGAGTCATAATCCATGAAGTTAAGTCCTACGTAAAAAGTTACTGAAGAAATGTCCTGATTTTTACACAACCGATAGGTCATAATCACAAGGTCACAAAAAAATCGTCCCTACCCTCCAGGTCCCCGGACTAAACTCCTGTATGAATTTCATAACCCATCCATGTGTGCTACATGCAATGCCAATATCATCCTCATTGATTTCTTCAGCTTGGTAATGTCTTGTGGTACAGGTTGTAGCGCTTAGTAATGTCTTGTGGTACAGGCTGAAGCGCTTTGTACTAAGAATATTTTGTGGAGGGTACAAAATAATCGACTTCTTGGTTAAGCAATTTCTAAACGCCCCTTGTTAATTCTTATCTCTTAGAAATTAAATTAAAAATATTAAACTTGTATGCTCAAAAGCCGATCTCGGTGGCCGTGAGGTTTAAGGTGTAAGTCTGCAGCCGTTGATTTCTCGGACTGCAGTTTCGAATCCCGCTGAGGACATAAATGTTCATGTCTTCTGTTTGTTGTGTGTTGTGTAGGTAGCGGCCTCTGCGACGAGCTGATCACTCGTTCAGAATAGTCCTAACAGATGGGTGTCTAATTGTGTGTGATCTGGAAACCCCAACAGTGAGGGGGCCTCGGTTCTTGCTGGACTGTGGCGCTACAGAAACACAAATACGATTACAGTACATTCTCACCCTATGGCGTTTATTTACACAATAATCCGATATTTCGCACCTGAATAGTAGCTTGCAGCATCACACTAATTTATATTATTTTATTAAAAAATTATGTAATGTTGAGTTTAATATCAGGTATTTGAGTTACGCTGCTAAATAGTTTACGCGGAACCCGCTACGGACTTAACTGCGATTTAAACTAAGTCTAAGTTTAAATTTTCGCCGCGCCATTCCCTAGGCGGTTAATCGCTGACTTCCCACCACGGAGGTCCAGGTTTGAAGCCACACGGAATTTCTGTGCAAAAAAAGTTACTGGGGAATAGGTTCCCCCCAAACCCAGCCGTCCGGAAACTCGGGATTTCTCATTATCAACTATCACTGTACCATGTTCCATATTTATTCATGTAGCAACTAAAATGAGAGACCCATGACAGGGCATAGTATCAAGAGATTCCAGTCTCATCTCATAAAAAACACATACACAACAATTCTCATGTTAAAAACTAAAAAAGATGTGCAACATCGACCAACAGGAAAGAAATACTCCCAGTTATAACGTGAAAACAGCTGAATAAAGAAATCCAAAACAAGTGTGTTAAGAACAAACACGCTCAAAATATGGAACTGAAAACAAATATATAATTGTTAAGGATAAAGAGAAATTTATCAAACCAGGGAATAAAATAAAGTTGTCATTGTAAACACCGTGAAGGCAAATGGAAGAGGGGAGGTACAACTCCACTTATTCCTAACTTCGGCAACAGATGGAAGTGGCCGGTCAGCCTCGAAGAAAATAATTTCATTTTCCTGCTGGGATTCGAAGCCAGAATTTTTCAGGCCCTAGTCACTGTTGCGAGTTCTCTATCGCGGCTCAGAGCGGGTAGGAAGGACTTGATGAAGAAGAAAGATATTCTTGCTAGAGCGTAAATTATGGGCAGGAACGGGTAAGAGGAGCAAGGCAGTCGACATGATGTATTCGGGTTTGGTGACCCACAGAAGTGCCTCTGGTAGAGGGGGTGCCCTACCCCCTACAACCCCACATGTCTTCAGCTCTTCTCTTCATCGCGCACTAGTATTTACCCAGTGGCCGACATCCGAGCATGGTCATTCTTCATCCTCATCCCCTCCTTCCCCTCAACCACCTTCTATCTCTATACACTATGAGCCAAGTTCGAAACCTCGACCTGCCACAACAACGTAAATCAACCTTCCCTTCCTCTTCCGCCACCAGTCGCCTCCTGCTACTACCGAAGTGACGCTGTTAACTAATGGCAGTACTCTGTGGTCGAGGGCCATATATTTTAAACGCATACTTATGGTGTCATCTCCCCTACACACACATCCCAACTAACGTAAGTTATAATAGACTTAACACTACCAAATACTTTCAATCTACAAGAGGCGTGGCTATTACTGTGGGTACTGACCATCCTCTTGATATTCTTCGGAAACCACCTTTAGGTAACTGGACCTGTTGTCGAAACGTGCATGGAAAGAAAGACTACAGTTACGTACACAGTCAGCCAATTTTCCCAAGTTGGATTGCTTGATCCTTGAAGATGGACCGATAGTGTACCGAAACGTCGGCAACTAACTGCCAATCTACTCTGCGTAATATCCCAGAAGAACGAAGATCAGCATTGTTTGAAGCAATCCCGTTTCCATTACGTTGTTACGAGAAGTTCTAGGACAATTGGCGATGTGCAAAATACGTAATGCTTAACAAAATACACCAGCACAGATAGCTCAGTCGGTATAGTGACTATGCTACGGGCTGCAAAACGGACGAATTACGTTTCGATTCCCGGCACAGGAAAGAGATTTTTCCCCTCTCCAAAACATTCAGTTTGGCCCTTTTGTCCACCCAGCCTCCTACTCACATAGCACAGGGGGGTCTTCCCCGGGTTTACAGCGGCCAGGGCACCTCTATCTAGTACCAAAGTTAATACGTAATGCCTGGAGATATACCTCTGCTTCCCAATACGCCTTCACATCGTGCACAGGTAAAATTTCACCTTAATATTTACTATATCTATTGTGACCCTTCGTAGTATATCATATACTCAGCCGCCTAATTTAATAGCCCTGTCAAAAGTGCATTTGCACTGACAATAAATTAACATCCGGTCAATGTTCAACTAAAAGTTAAAGTTGTCTCTGTGCACACCACGAAGGGGTGTGGAGGTATAACTCCACTCATTTTTAATACTAGCACCAGATGCGGGTAAGTGGCAAGCTTCGAGCCTCCTTTCTTTACTCACTCTAACATATACCACTTGGTGCCTACTGAACAGTAGGCCGGGTGGCTGCAAGGGCCGATCAGGTCGCCTTGGAAAAGAAACAAAATCGTGCCCCTGCTGGACATTGAACCACGATGCATCAGGCTCCAGCTCCTACTCTAGTCACTACGTGGTGCCGCCAGCTCAGTGAGAAATCAAATCGACTTCGGAAAGTGTACGCTCTAGTTTGAACAGCACGAACACGCACTGAGCCTTCAATAATATTGTCATGCTTTAGTCTTTCAAATGTCCAGTACTGGTAGCTCTGGATAAAGCACAACTTCTCTGTGTGATCGGATGTCAGACATACATTAAATATTACAACACCCAACGGAACAAGGGTTCTTCCGGAAAAGTTAACAGGTAATCAACAGCTAATCAAGAAATTCCCCGCATCTGATAAAACCCGATTGCTTATAACCGTGTTCACAAAGGCCCACCACTTACTCCTAACCTCAGACATATCAGTTCAAGACCACGCCCTCCTATCCTATTTCTCCAAGATCCACTTTAATATTATCTTCACATCTAGGATTCCGTCTTCCAAGAAGCCTCTTTCCTTCGAGTTTTCCAACTAAAACTCTGTATGAATTTATTCTCCGTCATGCGTTCCACATTACCAGCCCATCCCATATTCCTTGATACACAACTACATGGCAGCTTTTGAAATTAGGTAAAATTCTCGATTAAAATTCTCCCAAATCTGTGCAAGTTTCACTCCTTGATTCATAATGGGTTTCAGGTTGATTGCCAGAACATTTCTGTTCATAACAACAGGAAAGTTATCCTTTTTTGTGTAACAGATGAGGAATTAAATGGCAACTCCATGGTCAGCCGATTCTAACGACTGGCGAACGCATCCTTTCCACTTTTACGTAACAGATGTTTCTTCCTACGAGGTGCTGCCATCTGTAAACTTGAAACTCAAACTACCAGGCACATTGTAAGCATAGTACTATCTTTACTTCTTCCATTAGGGCACGGAATAAGACACACATAAAAGACTCAACGCTCATAAAGTCTACTGCATTTCCTGCAGAAACTTTAAAAATGAGGATAAATATAAAAAATGCCCTTCGTAAATGTTGAACGTCTTGCAGATCCTCCCGATATCCAGTTACCTAACCCGTGCTGCAAATTGAACGTACTCAGAGCAGCGAAGATTAGATCTCCATGCAGCAAAGTCCTTGGAAACTAAGACTTCCTCAGTTAATCATGAAATTAATGCTCACTTAACGTAACCAGAATTCCAATATGGTATTCACAGCCATAGTTTCCTGTCCTCAACAATATCTATCTAACCAATTTGGTCTCCTTAAGCTCCAGTTTCATTTTATCCTTTCAGCTACTCTTAGATCTCCGAAATAATCTATTCTCTTCAAATTTCCGATACAGATTTGTCGGTATATGCACTTTACTCTTCACAAACTTCCAACTTCCACCACTACGATGAAAGTGCTAGTATTGTT
>Ga0123355_10004668_pt1 | contig 19950 bp, 16 predicted proteins | sample TergutEmb28metaG_3_FD_89872 | JGI IMG/M metagenome (GOLD analysis project Ga0123355, IMG submission 89872) | Embiratermes neotenicus P1 segment gut microbial communities from Petit-Saut dam, French Guiana - Emb289 P1 | ecosystem: Host-associated > Arthropoda: Insects > Digestive system > Gut ...
ACGGTAAAAATAAAGGTTCCCGCTTCTGTTGGTGTGCCGGAAAGTGTTCCGTCTGTACCAAGTGTCAAACCATCTGGCAAGTCGCCTGTGTATGACCATGTTGGAACTGGGTAGCCTGTTGCTACAAACTGGAAGTTGTAGGCGTCTCCTACCGTACCGTCTGGTGCATTGTATACGGTTATTTCCGGTACTACCGGAGCTTCCGCTATTACAATTGTTACTGCTTGACTATCGTCACCCACGCTATTTTCTGCTGTTACGGTGAAGGTAAAGGTACCGGCCGCAGTTGGCGTACCTGTAAGTGCTCCGCTTGTAGTGGACAGGGTTAAGCCAGGAGGCAAGGTGCCAGTGTAAGACCATGTTGGAATTGGATAGCCTGTTGCTTCAAACTGGAAGCTGTAGACTTCATCCACCACACCGTCTGGTGCGTTGTATACGGTTATTTCCGGAATTTCCGGGGTTGCCGCTATTACAACTGTTATTTCTCTGTTGTCAAAGCCAGAACTGTTAGCTGCCATTACTGTAAAGGTAAATGTGCCTGCTAAGCCTGGGGTACCAGAAAGTGCTCCACCTGTAGTTAGACTTAAACCAGGCGGCAATGTACCGCCGACAACAAACCAATCAGGGATTGGGTAGCCTGTTGCTGCAAAATCGAAATCATAGGCTATACCTACCTCACCGTCCGGTGCATTGTACACGGTTATCGCCGGAAGAGCCGGGGCAGCCGATATTACAATTGTTACTGCCACACTAGCAGCACCTTGGCTGTTGGTTGCTTCTACTGTAAAGCCGAAGGTACCTAACGCAGTTGGCGTACCTGTAAGTGCTCCACCTGTAGATAGGTTTAAACCAGTCGGCAAGAAGCCGTCGATAACAAACCAATCTGGAATTGGGTAGCCTGTTGCTGCAAATTGGAAGCTATAAGCTACGTCTATCGTACCATCCGGTGCATTGGCTACGATTATTATCGGACCAGCCAAGTCAATCGAGTCGCCGGGCGCTGAAGTTTCAGCTACTACACCGCCATATTCGGTCACGGGCGCGCCTGAGACAGAACTCGTCAGCATACCAACAACCATTGTTATAACTAGTAATAACGCAATTTTCTTTTGTACAAACTCGCGTAATTTCACTTTCATTCTCCTCATTTTTTAAAATTTGAAATTACATATGTGCTTGGCTCTGCTATGCCATACCACCTCCAAACATTTGATATGCTGAAAATTCAGAAACAAGCAGCCTATAATGATACGGCAAACCTGCTCCCATCGTGCACCACGCAATAAACAAAGCGTCGCAGAAAACGTTTGCTGTGTCTAACGTAGATTGCGGATTAACTTTTTATAAGCGCGCAGTTGGCAAACGAACGTTGCCCGTACGCCATAAAAAGTTAGCACGGGTTGTTTCTACCATCGCGTGGGCAAACAACACCTGTAGTGTCGGCCCCCATAGCAAGTGGCTTGCAAGCCTATTGCTTCATCCGGTATAAATGCGTAGTAGACTTGCGAGAATTTTTGTATATCTGCAATAAAGCGACGACGCAGTGCACCCAAAGGTACGCAACGATGAGATGGTGCCACAGATACGCAAAAACTACACAAAGATACTATGCCTTTGTGCCGGATGAGACGCTAGGTGCCTGCTATCTTTATCTTTGGGTCAGGCATTTTCATACCAAACTCAAAGGAATAAAGTTTAATATTTGTGTTGCGTAAAAAGGCCACATTTTATATACCAAATACGACAAAAAACTATGTAAATGGCAAATGTCAACACCCTTTAAGGCACTCTGACACTTTAACATAAACTGTCAGATTGTACAATGGGGATTTTGGTGGAAAATTCCTTAGTTAATTCCCAAATTTTTGGCAATTTTACATACTTCTACTTGCAATGAACGACACATTTGTATTGCAGATATTTCCTATTATAATATCTCCAATTTTGACCGGTGCCGCAACTTCTATTTCTTCTAAAATTTGCATTGCGTCATTAACTAACCCCTTGGGAATTGGCGCGGTTGTTTTAACTGGCAAACGGCGATGTATCGCACCTGTTATCCTTACGGTGGATGTAACAACCCGCACGGGGTTTTGTAATTCGTCTTTGCCATACTTTACACCGCGTTTGCATTCATGACCGGTTACGTTAAAACTTTCGTCTACATTTAGATGGCAGCCTTTTGGGCAAACAGTGCATATCATCGTAGTCACAAAATCACCTTTTTCCTTTTAATCCAAAATAAAGCCATATGCAAAGTACTCCAAACAGCGGAATTGCCGCCGTCACGGCAAAACCCGTGCGAAGTCCAGCATTGTCGGCAATTATACCCAGCACAGACGGACCAAATCCTGCGCCAATACCTCCGGCGGCGGCCAAAATGGCAAACATCATTGTACCGGCTTTAGGGTGTGCTTCTACCGCAAGTGACAAGGTTCCCGGCCACAAAAGCCCTACCCCAAGGCCGCAAATTGCACATGCCAAAAGTGCCAAAACAGGATTGCTTGTGGATGCAATAATAATATAACTTGCAAAGGCAAGACCCGATCCAATTTGCATAAGCCTTGCCAGGCTTGGTATCCATTTAACATTTTTGCGCTTCAAAATACCGTAGCCAAGGCGGGACGCGCCCATCATTGCCGCAAACATGCTTACCCCTGCCATATCGCCTACAATTTTTGGCAAGCCTATAACTTCTTCCAGATATGCCGATGTCCACTGGGAAAAAGTAAGTTCAGACGCACCCGCAAACAGAATTGACAAAACAAGCACAATAAATACGGGTTGCAAAAATGCTTTGCCAGAGCTCTGATTTTGCGTAGGAATCGCTTCCGCTATTGAGCATTTTGCGAATAGAAATAAATTTACCAGGGGCACAAACATCCATATTAATGTGATAACCGGCCATGACTCCCGCCCAAACACGAACAAAAACAAGGTGGTAAGCATTGCCACTGATAAATGCCCAAAACAAAAAAATGCGTGCAATATGCTCATGGCGGAAGATTTTTCGTCGGTAGGGATGGCGTTTAGTATTGGACTAAGTAGAAGTTCCAAAAATCCACCGGCTATGGCAAAAATTATCGTGCCTGTCATAAGCGTGATGTATGGGTTAATTGGCATTATCGCGGCGGAGGAAAACCACGCCATTCCTATGACTGCCAAAATATGCGCCGCTACAATGAATCGCCTAAAGCCAAAGCGGTCTACGATTCCACCAAAAATTAGCGAAACTGAGACTTGTACCGCGAAGTTAACCATAACCAGTGCGCCAAGTTGGGTGTAGCTAAGGCCAAATTGTTGACCGAGTGGGATGAATAGGATGGCAGTAAGGTTGATTATTATTGCCTGGCAAACTGTACCGATGTAACATGCGCGTACTGTTGGTTTGTATGACATTGATAGCTCTCCTGTTCATTAGAATCCGTTTATAACCGCAATTGGTCAAAGATTCCTCACTAGGCTTGTAACGAAACTGCCGCAATCCAGTCATAGAGTTGTGCCAAAACAAACTCCATCCCGCCATTACGAGGCGGACTTTAGCCAGGCTAAGCAATCCACCAAAATTCTGTGCACGAAATAGTGCGCTGTACTTTTAGAAGCTGTACGCAAATTTTCACATAGTCAATTAAGCTGAAAACTAGCCAGTATCAACGAAGTAAGTTGACACAATACGAGGAAGCTACGACGTAGTGTACTCAAGAGTGCTCAAGCAGGAGATACTACCACAGATGCGCAAAAATTACGCAAGAATACTATGCATTTATGTCGGAGTAAACACTAGAAATACTGGTAATAATCCGTCTTTATCATCCCATTAAAAAGCTTGCGTTTGGCACGGGCTTTCTTTTTGTATGCCTGTTCAAAGAATTCGTCGGGTGTTATTACATACACATTCCATTTTGTAGGGTTAAATACCTCTCCTAGTTCCCGATATAGCTGCTCTACCTCTTTTATTTTGCCCAAGCGTTCGCCATAGGGAGGGTTTATGACTGCGATGCCCGTTTCCGCGGGCAAGATTGTATCTTTTACAGCACGAAGTTCGAATGTTATACAATCGTCCACACCTGCAATTTCCGCGTTTGCTTTTGCCAGCGCAATACAAGCCGGATCGATATCGGAAGCGTAAATTTCAGGCTGAAAGTCTGTTTTTATAGCGGCATAAGCTGCGGCGCGGGCATCTTTCCAGAGTTTTTGAGGGATTTGATGCCAGCTTTCACAAGCAAAACTGCGGGATAAACCCGGTGCAATATTCTTTGCAATTAACGCTGCTTCAATTGGAATAGTACCCGACCCACAGCATGGATCCAAAAAGGTTTTCCTGCCGGTGTAGCGCGCAAGGCTTAAGAGAGCTGCCGCCATCGTTTCCCGCATTGGGGCTTCGTTGGCTTTTTCGCGGTAGCCGCGCTTGTGAAGGCTGTTGCCTACGCCAGTTGTGTCAATTGTTAAGGTGACGACATCTTTCAGCAAGGCAACTTGGATTGTGTATTCCGCCCCTGATTCCGCGAACCAGTTGACTTTATATTTTTGCTTTAGCCGTTCAACCACAGCTTTTTTTGCTATAGACTGAATATCCGGTACACTAAATAATGTCGACCGCACAGACTTTCCGGTTACAGTAAACTTACCATCTACGGGAATCCATTCTTCCCAAGGCAAATTTTTTGTTTGGTCGAATAAATCGTCATAGGTAGCGGCGGTAAACTCGGCAAATTTTATTTGAACCCTGGCGGAACTGCGCAGCCACAGGTTTGCACGAACAATTGCTTCGTGCAGGTTATCTGGGGTGAATTCTACACGACCGTCTTGGCCGGTTATTTGCGTGTATCCAAGGTCTTGCACTTGTTTTTTTACGACCGACTCCAGCCCGAAGGCGGCGGTAGCGATTAAGCTTGTCATTGGCTTGCTCCTTCATCTGTTTGATTTTAGTAGCTATAGCTAGCGTATTTGGAAAATTTTTCATTACTCAAGTATAGCGGTATAATGTATTTGCTTTCTGGCCTCTTCAAAAACGAAGCGAATACCTAAGTGCCCAGTCCAATGGGTGCAATTACTGCGATAAGCCCAAAAAGAATCATCGATATTTGAACGAAACACCATAAAATAATCATTTGAACTTGACACGTCGTGGGTTGCGTAGCCATGAGCCACTACCGTAAATGGGTCATTCCCCCGTAATTCATGTGGGAAAGTTACCAAACAACCGCCATATGCACACATTACAGCAGAGCTTGATAAAACGTCCGGTGCGACGACTGTTCCCATACCATAACCAGGCGACATCCACGTTCTATTTATGATGGTGCTGTCATACAAATCCAGCCAAACACGATGGTACCTTGGAACAATTCGCACACATATACTTTGCCTGTCGTTGCCTGTCAAGTCAACAGAATATGCTATCCCACTATACAAACAAGAGAAAAAAATCCTGTCATTAAGTATTTGAAACGGGCCAATGATCGTGCTGTTTACGATAGTGGTTCTATTGCTTCCATCCATATTCATGCGTCCGATTGTACCAACACCCGGTGTCCAAAACAAATTAGGTTCCAGCATATCTAAAAAATAGAAATAGCCGTTATGCCACACAACATGTTCTGCACCAACGCCTAAATCGGTAAAATGGCCATCCGCGCAAACCTTTGCAAGCCGTGTCGTATCCCTTGACCAAAAAGCCTCGCCACTACCACCACCGGGCGATGAAAAATGGAAAAAATAGCTATCATCTTCTATGTGGATTAAATGCTGCAGATGTTCGAGATGTTCAATGCTCCACCAACCCATGTCCAAGTTGTAGGCAGCAATAAAACCCAGTCTGTTCACAGTTTCTATATCAATTTCCCGCTGCGGCTGCGGCTCAGGAATATTAAGCGCAAACTCGCTACGATGAATCTGTACATAAACCCTGCCATCAGCAGTAAAGGTAAATATATTCATTCCATCGGTATAGGTGTTGTTGCGGTAAGGCAAAAGGCGAACTAAATAAGGGGCAGCCAACCATACGCGTTCGATATATTCGATATGTTTGGCCTCGTCCTCTGTTACATCGGGTTCAGGCGGTTCAGGTTTTGCAGTTTCCACTTCGGGGGCTGTCGGTTCGTTGCAGTAGAAAACTTCATTGTAGTAAACATCTTCGTTTTGATATGTATCATTGCCGCAAGCTATTACAACAACCGCGAGTGTCAGGGCTACAACAATCAACATCATTTTCATTACAACACCTCCAATCGCCCAAGAAGGGCGTTTTTTTTCGCCAACCGATTATGAAAAATTTCACCGTGATGACATTTATTTTCGTATTATATAGTCGTTAATTATTTCTTGGTGGGTGCGAGCTATGTTTTCCGGCAGGTTATCCAGGCTTACCCACTCAAGTTTAAGGGATTCATCGTCGTTTACGCAAGCTTCGCCGGTGTAGTCATTGGTGGTGTAGATAGTGGTAACTACGTAAAACTCGTCGCCGTTTTGCGCTTTACACAAATAATTTTTACCCGAATAAACGCCAAAAAGTTTCAATTCGCCTACCGTCAGCCCTGTTTCTTCATAAACTTCACGCCTTGCGGTTTCTTCTGTGGATTCGCCAAGTTCCATTAACCCACCGGGTAGACCCCATTTCCCATGAGGATATGTTCGCTGTTGCATTAAAATTTGCCCTTGCGTGTTTTCGATGAATACTGCGCTTCCGTTTAGGATAATGCATTGGTGACCGATGACGGCCCGTAAGTCTTCGATATATCCCATGTGTACCTCCATAATATTCAAGCCCACGTGAGGGGGTTTCCCCTGTCCGAAATTTGCACTTTCCCTTAGTTTGACATATTCTTAGATTCATATAGACTAATAGTCACAGGAATGTAAAGCTGTCCAATTATTGCGTAGCAATTTTTATGCAATGCAAGGAAACCGTGACGCAGTAGTGTGCACAAATTGCCAGCAAGAATGGACGGTTTTGCGTTCCGGTGACTATACTACCACAAACGAAGAAAGGAATACAGCCTTGTACACAATTCTTAAAACAGAGGGCCGCGCAAAACGCGCCTCTTTTCAAACGCCACATGGCGTAATACAGACCCCGGTTTTTATGAACGTAGCCACTGCCGCCGCAATAAAAGGCGCGCTATCTGCGCCTGATTTGAAAGATGTTAATTGCCAGGTGGCGTTATGTAATACCTATCACTTGCACTTGCGTCCGGGTGACGGCGTCGTTAAACAGCTAGGCGGGCTGCATAAATTTATGAACTGGGACAGACCAATTTTAACGGATTCCGGCGGGTTTCAGGTGTTTTCTCTAGCAAGTATGCGGAAAATCAAAGAAGAAGGGGTCTATTTTTCTTCTCATATAGACGGACGCAAAATTTTTATGGGCCCTGAGGAAAGTATGGATATTCAAGCGAACCTAGGGTCTACAATTGCCATGGCGTTTGACGAATGCCCACCTCACCCGGCGGAGCGGAAATATATAATTGACTCCGTGAACCGTACCACAAGGTGGCTCACGCGGTCGGCAGATAGAATGAAAATTTTGAACGACCAAAAGGACACCTCTCGCCAGCTTTTATTCGGCATAAACCAAGGTGGCGTGCACGAGGACATCCGCATAGAACATGCAAAGGAAATTTCCGAAATGAACCTAGATGGCTATGCTCTAGGCGGCCTTGCCGTTGGCGAGACCCATGAAGACATGTACCGTATTTTGGATGCTACCGTGCCGCACTTACCACAGAACAAGCCCACATATTTAATGGGTGTTGGCACTCCTGAAAATTTACTTGAAGGCATTGAGCGTGGTGTCGACTTTTTCGACTGTGTGCTTCCCGCCCGCAATGGGCGGCATGGTCATGTATACACCAGCCTCGGGAAGCTTAATTTATTCAACGCCAAATACGAACTTGACGACAACCCGATAGACCCCGAATGCAAATGTGAAGCCTGCAAAAACCACAGCCGCGCATATGTTAGGCATCTGTTTAAGGCCAAAGAAATGCTTGCAATGCGGCTGTGCGTTATTCATAATTTGTATTTTTTTAACGAGCTTATGGAAAATGCACGAAACGCACTGGATACTGGCAATTTTGCGGCATTTAAAAAGGCTACCCTAGCCGGTTTCGAGTCATCCCGCGCTTGAAAAAATAACAAGTTTATGCAGTGCCCTGGTAGTTGCTATATATAGTAATTTCACATCCAGTTCCACCGACGAATACTGTGCCGCATCTGTTACAATTACAACATCAAATTCCAGCCCTTTTGCCAGATACACCGGCAGTATCAAAACACCGCCTTCGTATGGTGCTTCCTGCTCTGTTATAATTTGAAGCTTAAGACCTTGTTTGGTAAGGGACTTTTGTAATGCCTTGCATTCTTTTATAGTTTTACCGATTATGGCAATGGAACGAAAGCCCTTTTCCTGCGCGTCAAAAATTTCTTTGGATATATTAAAGGCAATTTCACTATCTGCAACATGCATCTGAACCGGACCGCCATGGCGAATAACCGGTACTGCCAGCGGGACAAGCGGCTCTGCGTCACCATCTGCATACAGCTGTTTTATAATGGAATTTGCCTTATCCATAATTTCGATTGTAGTGCGGTAACTTTGCTGCAGCATTAGAGGCGTGACATTAAAAATAGGAGAAAGTACTTCCCAATCCGTAATACCCTTGTGGGCTAAAATACCCTGGTGCAAGTCACCCAGTATTGAAAATGACGCGCGCGGTAACGCCGCCTTTAATGCAATAAATTGAAACTCGCTTAAATCCTGAGCTTCGTCAATTACCACATGCCTAATGTCGCTTTCGATACCAAAAAGCCTCTTTTGCATCCAAATTAGTGGTGCCAAATCCTCCGGCTCTAATGTTTTTTTCTTGCCAGTAATGCGGCACTCGTCCATTAGTAGCTGGCATTCTTTATGGCTGAATATGTCGCGGCTCATCTCCTCCAGCAATTCCGGGGTTGCAAACAATGCCTGATAGTACTGCATTACCGGTTTAAGCTGAAAAATCTTCATATACTGCTTCCGCACGGTTTTTGACCTTTCCTTTATGCGGGTCATAAGTTCGTTACGCTCGGCAAAAATTTTTTTCATTATTGCCAAACGCTCCGGGGTTTCTTCCGGGTGGACTTTTTTGCAATCCGCAACATATCTGTCATATTCAGCTTCGATATTTTCAAGAATTGCCGGGGTCTCTTTTTTTAACGCGCTCCGCAAATACTTTTCAATTTCTGCCCCCCGTTTATTTATTGGCAGATAGCTGTAGGTTTTTAAGAATAAATCCCTTATAGTATCCTTTGGAAATAAAACATATTCCTCCACCGCAAAATCGGTTACGGGAATGCATTCTTCTTCGATATATTTGCAATAGCGGTCTATTACTTCGTGAAAGGAAAGGCCACTTTTAAGCCGTGCCGCTTCCATTCTTGGGGTACTTTGCACGCCGTCGTTTATAGCCTCTGCAAGTGCCGCAAGCGAAGGGGCAATTTCAAATTTTCCCCATTCCAGACATTCTGCTACATAGTCTGCAAAGGTAGTTTGTACCACCTGATTAACACCCAAATCCGGCAACACATCAGAGATATAGCTTAAAAAGAAACGGCTTGGCGCCATAATCATAACTTGGTTCGCGCTAAGTTTTTTTTCGTAGGTATATAACAGATACGCAATGCGGTGCAGGGCGATTGTAGTCTTTCCGCTACCTGCGGCACCCTGCACCAATAGTGGTTCATACAGGGGTGCGCGTATAATTTTATTTTGCTCTGCCTGAATTGTAGACACAATATCGCCAAGACGCCTGTCCTTGCTGGCCCCAAGGGCAGCTTGTAGAAATTCGTCACTTGTTGTTATGTCTATGTCGCCAAAGCTTGCAAGTTCGCCCTTATTAATTTGGTACTGACGTTTTAGGGTAATTTCGCCGGTTATTGTTCCATCCGGGCAATCGTAGGATGCTTCGCCTATTCGTCCTTCATAGTACAGTGACGATATTGGGGCGCGCCAGTCTGTGATAAGCATTTTCAAGTCGTCAAGGAGGGTCATTTTGCCAATGTAATGCTGTTCTGGTTTTTCAGACGTAAAATCGACCCTTGCAAAATATGGTTTGTCCAGGGCATATTCCATTTGTGCAACCTTGGTTTTTTGCCCATGCAAAAGGCTTAGGTTTACGGTCATTTCATTAAACTGTTCAGGGTTGTCGATATTCATATGTTTAAAGGCGTAGGCTACTCTTGCGTCTAGCTCATCCTTTTGAGCAGCAAGCGAAGGCAAGGTATCGTGAACATAATCCAATACTGTTTGCAGATATTCCTTTTCCTGTTTGTAATCCGGATGATTCATTGTCTGGACCCCTTTCATTTTAGAACCTGTGTTCATTAGACCTGTTCCAAAACCTCATTCCGGCGTCTACGCGACAAATTTTCCAACATGCTGCGTCATCGCCTCCTAGCATATATTCTCCCGAATATGCGTCGTCGGCGATTTCTTGCATCTGAAAAAAATTTGCTCGCGCATTCACCGAAAGCAGGTTTTGGAACAGGTCTAGCAATGGGCTTTGCCCAATTCATATACTATACACCTCGCCAATTTCAATGTAAAACCGCAAATAGGCAGTTGCTATACTTTCGGACATAAATAATTTGCTCAAATGTGATTTTTTGCTATTTTTTATTCAAATTCTTGACAAGTTGATATTTGCATGGTAATGTATCTTCATGATTGACGTGGGAAACCACTGGCCTCTCTTAAAAATCGCAAAAAACATTTGTAAAATTTTTCCAAATACATAAAAAGCGAATACACCCACTTGTGTAGGCATATACATTCCGTATAAATGCGCAAGGGGTTTTTTATATTGCGAAGCCGTGAAATAAAACGCAGACAGGGCTTAAATAAGTACAAATTTAACAAAAACCTTAACTTGCCGCGTTTAAATTTTAACCGTCGCAGAATAAGACCTTTCCACATGCCGGCAGTGCACATGCCGTTTGTAAACATTAGGCGAATGAAGGATTTATTCTTTCGCATTTGTGTTTTTGCATTAATAATAATTGTAATTACGGTGGCATGGCGCGTGATACGGCCAGGTACAAACGTTCGTGTAAGCCCGGATACTGTTGCTGCCTTTCGTGTCCCACATCGCGCTATTGGTATGCTTCGCATCCACGCCCGAGAAAACGATATCCCCTTCCCCGAACTTTTTGCGATTTTTAATGCCGAAAACGACTTCTTCCCACAAAAATCTGCCACCTATGATTTAAGCTTGATAGAAAAACTATACGTCGCCGATTTTAACCGCCTTCTGCGCCGGTATAACAGCCGTAGCCTTGCGCCATATGTAGATATGTTCCGTAATCTGTTCGACGAAATTGAAGCATTCCCAATACCAACGGGCTGGTACGAGCATGATACATCCGTTATGTTTGGGAACTCCTGGGGTGTGGAGCATAATTTTCAGGGGAACCGTATGCATATGGGTACGGCTATCATAGACCGGGAGAACATCCGCGGCCGCGTTCCCATTGTTAGCATGACAAGCGGGCAGGTAACCGAAGCTGGTTATTGTCGTCAGCTAGGATATTTTGTTGGCGTAACCACACGCAACGGCACATACTTTTTATATGCTCATTTATACAGCATTGCCGGTGGGCTTGCGGCGGGACAAACTATTCTTGCAGGGCAAGCTATTGGCCAAATGGGAAACAGCGGTGGCGGCCGCAATGCCAGAAGCTTTCCTGTGCATTTACATTTAGCCATTTCACCCGATGTTAGCTTTACTCGCGGACAATTTTGGATTAACCCATATCCCCTACTAAGGTATCTGGAAAGCTGGGAATAAAAAACTTTTACACCGCCATGTATAAATATCTAATTTCCATCCCATAATAAAACCGTAGATAAAACCTACGTACTTACCACCAACCCTTTGTGGTTGCGGAAGGGAGGTTAGGCGACATGGATAACAAGAAAAAAAACACTACGGAAACAAATACAAATGCTAAAACAAACAGAACAGAATTTGCAGACGATTTTAACACAACCAACTGTAATGACAACAAAAAAAACAACAAGTAGTTTTAGATTCTCTAAAAATTGAGGTGGTGACTCTGTGTCACCACCTTAATTTTTATACTATTCTATGGCTATAACTTCTAATACCCGTCGAAGGCATTTTCAATATGCATGATTTTCATCAATTGCTCATCTGCCAAAACCTCTATCACGTCAAAGCGAAAATCTTGGCTTGTTAATTGCTTTTCTGCTATGTACTGCATGGCGGTGTTTATAATTCGCTTTTGTTTTGTGACATTTACGGCTTCCCTGGGGTAGCCGTATTTTGTGTTTTTACGATACTTTACTTCCACAAATACCACATAATTCTCAAGCCGAGCGATAAGATCTATCTCCCCGGCCATTGTGCGGTAGTTGCGCTCTAAAATTGCATAACCTTTGTTTTGCAGATGTTTTTCCGCGGCTTGCTGAGCTTGTAAACCTGTAGCAAATTTAGTCATTGGTGCCAATATCCTTTGCCTGCTTTTGCTGATTATTGGGGTCGTACATTACCAAAAACCCCTCTCTACCAGGATTTTAACCTTTTTTTGCATGTTGGAAATGTTTACCTTGTTGCTTTCTCCTGCGTACTCCCCATCCACTGTCCAAGGCACATCCATTTCAAAGCTAAACTCAACTTTGCTTGCGGTAAAAAACAAAACAGAATCCTCGTTATAGTCTTGGTTCACAAGCCCCTGTATAATTTGATGAAAGTCCAGAGGATCCTTTGGGGTTTTGATAAGCATGACTTCAAACTTGCCGTCATCCATGCGAATTGTGCCTTCCGGTAGCTTAACAAGTCCCCCAATTACTGTAGAATTTGAAACCCCGCCATATACAAAATTTCCGTCAATCTCCATACCGTCGGCAACTACCCTTACCCTGTACGAGCGAATATCCGCAATTTCCGACAGGCCATAAAAAAAATACGAAGCCCGCCCAAGACGGTTCTTCAACCACTGGGGAGTTTCATATGCAACCTTAGAAAACGCGCCAAAAGATGCTACATAAGAAAAATATTTGTCGTCGTTAAATGTGCCAAGATCCAAATCCCTGGCGGCACCGTACAAAGCTAGATGAATGGCACGCTTTACATCGCTTGCAAGACCCAAGGCATTGGCAAGGTCGTTGGTGGTACCCGTCGGAATGTAACCAACAGGGATATCCGCCTCAATTGTGGCAAGACCGGAAAAAACCTCGTTAAGCGTACCGTCGCCCCCGCAGCAAATTATCCTGTCGCAATCTTTGGCATGTTCCCGCACAAGCTCTGTTGCGTGCCCCTGTTTTATTGTAAAAAAAATTGTGGTTTTGCAATTATTTTGGCTTAAAAAATTTACGATTCTATATATCATAAAGCGGGCTTTTTGCCTGCCAGAAACCGGATTTACAATTAATAAAATATTGTGCCGAACCATTTTTCCCATAGCAAATCACTCCCAATCAAGAATCACCTTGCCGGATTTACCGCTTCGCATAAGCTCAAAGGCCTGCTCATATTCCGTATAGCGGAAGCGATGGGTGATTATTTTTGCAATTTCCTCTTCCAGCCCGGATTGCAATAGTGCGGTCATTCTGTACCAGGTGTCAAACATTTGGCGACCATATATTCCCTTTAGGGTCAGGCTGCTAAAAATCACCTTGTCCCAGTTAATTTGAACATCTTGTGGCAGTATTCCTAAAATTGCAATTTTACCGCCATTTGCCATAACATCTACCATGCCGGAAAATGCCGCGCCACTGCCGGACATTTCCAAGCCAATATCAAAACCTTCCTTAATTAAGTCCAGACTTTTCATTGCATCCTCTAAGGTTTGCATACGAACGTCTACAACGGCGGTCGCGCCAAGTTTTTTAGCAAGCGCAAGCCTTTCTGGGTTAATGTCGGAAACCACAATACTTCTTGCCCCTGCACGTTTTAAAATTGGCACAGACATGAGTCCAATAGGCCCTGCCCCAGTAACTAACACGTCTTCGCCAATGGCGTTAAAAGAAAGTGCAGTGTGCGTCGCGTTGCCAAGCGGGTCTAACACGCTGTGTATATCTTCTGATATATTGGGGTCGCAAACCCAAAGATTACTTGCCGGAAATGCAACATACTGGGAAAAAACCCCGTCCATGTCCACACCAATGCCCGTTGTTTGGCGGCAAAGATGTGGGTACCCCGTAATGCAGTGGCGGCATTTATTGCAAACCAGATGCCCCTCGCCAGAAACAATTTGACCAACTTTTACATTGGTTACATACATTCCAACTTCCACAACTTCGCCAACAAATTCGTGGCCAATTATTTGTGGAGTTCTTATAGTTTTTTGCGCCCAAGCATCCCAGTTGTAAATGTGAATGTCGGTGCCGCAAATTGCGGTTTTTTTTATTTTAATTAATACTTGATTGTGATTGATAGTTGGGAAAGGCACGTCTTCTAAGGAGAGCGCACCGGGGGCGGATGCGGTTTTTATTATGGCTTTTGTGGTTTTCATATAATCACCAATACTTTCTATCCAACCCACGATACGAAATTGCCTCCGCAATATGCGTCTCAGAAATATCCGGCACATCTGCAAGGTCGGCAATAGACCGCGCGATTTTTAATATTTTGTGGTACGCCCTTGCGCTTAGCGACATGTTGTCAAAGACAGCTTTTAATAAATCCGCAGCTTCTTTGCCAAGTTTGCAATGTTTTTCTATCATGTTGGCAGGCATTTTTGCGTTAAAATAAATAGATTCGCCTGCAAAGCGTTTTTGCTGACGGGCTCGGGCGTTTTCCACACGGGCTTTTATGGTTGCAGAGTCTTCGGCAGCTTTTTGTTTAGTAGCAATTTCGTTGTACTTCACAGAGGTTGCTTCTACTTGTATATCTATTCTATCCAAAAGCGGGCCGCTTATTTTGTCTAAATATCTTGAAATTTCCCCATCGGTACAATTGCAACGCTCGCTACCCATGTAGCCACATGGGCATGGGTTCATGGTGGCAAGCAGCAAAAACACACTGGGGTACGTACATACGCCGCCTATACGTGTCACGGTTATATGACCATCTTCCAAAGGTTGGCGCATAGTTTCAAGTGCCTTTTTTTGAAATTCCGGCAACTCGTCTAAAAATAAAACGCCGTTATGAGCAAGGCTCATTTCCCCGGGCATTGGCATACGCCCGCCACCCGCCAAAGATATATACGATGCGGTATGATGCGGTGTTCTAAATGGCCGCTGTGTCATTAACAGGCTTTTATGGGTCAAGAGACCAGCGATACTATAAATTTTTGTAATTTCCATACTCTCGTCAATGGAAAGGTCGGGCAAAATTGTAGGCATTCGACGGGCAAGCATGGTTTTGCCTGCACCTGGCGGGCCAATCATAAGGGCATTATGATAACCTGCGGCAGCTACCTCAAGCGCACGCTTTACCAGGATTTGACCTGCGACATCGGCAAAATCCAGGTCGCTGTATGTATTTTGAGTGGACTTAAAAAGCTCTGTTATATCAATATCCAAGGCTGTTATTGGATTTGTAGAAAAATGCTTTACAATCTCGCCTATGCTTGTTACCGGAAAAACTTTAACATCCCCAACCAATGATGCTTCCTGTGCATTTTCGGCAGGCACGAACAGGGTATGCATTCCGGCGGTCTTTGCCGCTATTGCCATAGGCAAGATGCCATTTATTGGTCGCAAGCTGCCATCTAGAGATAACTCGCCCGCAAAAAATGCACCATCTACCACGCTTGGCTGCAATACACCCGTACATATTAAAATACCCACCGCAATAGGCAAATCAAAGGCGGGGCCCGATTTGCGTATGTCGGCAGGTGCTAGGTTTACTGTTATTCGTTTAACTGGAAAAGTATAATCTGCATTGCGGATTGCGGCACGTACACGCTCGCGGGACTCCTTTACTGCAGAATCCGGAAGACCAACAATATCAAAGGCTGGCATACCGCTTGTAAGGTCTACCTCTACGTCTACAACATATCCGTCTATACCCAAAACTGCACCGCTTGCTACTTTTACAAACATGCCAATAGCTCCCCGCACAATGATTAATTATAAATACATTATACACGGGAAAATAAAAACCGCAATGTGTAATATAGCCATTTCACTTTAAAATGGCCCACTAATGCGAAGCAATTTGACGGACTGCAAGGAAGCGACAACGCCGCGTACCCAAAGGTACGCAAGGCGGAGCTGACGCAGCAGTGTGGAAAAACTGCTAGAATTAGGAGACCATTTTGAAGTGATATGGCTATAAGTTAATTTTGGCTAAAATTAAGGCGAACACTTCCCGTTGTAGCAGATAAATTAACCAAGGTGCCGCCACTGCCACCTGCTGTGTTGCGCCCGCTTATGCGATTATCATCAACGCGCATAGATCCTGTGGTAACAGATACATTGTATCTGAAATCATCAGCAGGTGCATGGGTGCCGAAATGAATTGATCCTGTAGTTGTGCGTATTTCTATACCACCTGTGCCGGCAGAACGATGCAGGGTATAATCTTGTATCCTAACGCGCCCTGTTGTGGCCTGAGCAATTAAATTACCAAAGTATGCTTCTGCATTAATAGAGCCTGTTGTGGTTTGCAAATGACTGTTTGTATGTGTACCACCATCAACACTAACCCGCCCTGTGGTAGCTTGGGCGTGCAAATGCTCGGTATCTATGTCACCTATTCTAATATTGCCCGTGGTAGACCTTGCGTAAATATTGTACATACTGCCAGGCACATAAATCCGTATTGCCCCACCACTGAACGGAGAGCGGGAAAAGTCAAAGTTAAAATCCATGAATACATTGCTTGTGTAGTCGTCAGAAAAGCGGTTCCATGTTATTCCTCGGTTGCCGCCAAAGCCAAGAAATTGCACTCTGCGCCACCTTGCATTGTTACCGCTGGTGGAAAGATTGGTTCTTCCATTAATAGTTAGTACGCCATTTGCTTCTGTTATGTCTTGGCGTACACCGGCAGGTATTACAACCCGTACATATGTCTGGGAGGTTGGTATAAAATGCACATTACGCGATGCTGTATTAATCGCCACAGAGTTAATATTGTCAAAGCGAAACTCCCCGCCGCCAAGACCTTGGTCCTCTGGCGCATTGGTCTCTACACGTATACCTCGCTCGAAGTAAATTTGCCCGCCGCGTGAGCCGGAAAACCAACCGGCAGCAAATAAACATATTCCAAGAATAATTAATGCTACTGCAATTACAGGCCACGCAACGCGCCTTGACCGGGGCGATGGCAGCGATACTTCCTGTATTTCGTCAATTCCGTTGTTATTAAGCGGTTTTAATTCGTCCATATCTGAACCTCCTAACTATTGCTTGTATCGCGGCAAAAATGCCTTTACAGATAACTATCGCCAATTTAGCTAACAAAATGCCAACTCCAACAAATACTAGCCCGGCTCCTGCAACAAGCAACCCAAAGCCCATATCTTGAAACATAACAAATACGGACAAAACAACACTTACAGCACCGGTTATTATCATGGCTACACCACTTACGAGAAATGCAAATATCGCAGAACCAATTCCCGCAACAATGCCAATAAGACCGCCGCCAAGCCCCAGAATAATTGGCATACCAAAAATAATTAGTATTACAATAAGCCACAAGGGCAGTTTAAAACCGCTTTTAATTGAAGACGGGATGCTTGCTTCGGGCTGATGGTTGCCGCGTTTTAAATAACTTGCCAGAATATCTGCGGCAACATCTCCTGGTTGTCCAAGAGTGGAAATAGCGACGGCAGTGTCCTCGGCTTCGGACAGGTAATTCTTGTAGTAAGCAAGCGCGTTTTGCCGTTCGCGTTCAGGTAATGCCATTAGCTTGGTTTCCAGCTGTGCTAAAAACTCTTCTTTGGTCAAACTATGGTTTGTCATTGGCTTCTCCTTTTCATTAAAAGGGGCTATGCCCCATATCCAGTCGCTCTGCTTCCTTCGGGAAGCGGTCAAGCTGCTTTGCTTTGATGTTCATATGTACGTAAAAATTGCACAAGGGTCTGTTATAGCCACCTATTTACTTATGATACGGCTCGCCACTGTTAATGCGAAACGCACGGTACACCTGTTCGGCAAGCATAACCCGCATTAATTGGTGCGGGAATGTCATTTTAGAAAACGACAGTAAAAAGTCGGCCTTTTTTGTCACCTCTTCACATAAACCCAGCGAACCGCCAATAATAAAATATATGTGGCTATAACCATCAACAGACAGTTTTGTTATTTTTTGCGCAAGGGCTTCACTGGTTAGTTGAGAACCTAAAATGGCCGTAGCAATTACATATCCGCCTTCTTTTATGTTCTTTAGAATGCGTTCGCCCTCTTTTTTAAGGACAATCTTTTCCTCGGCAGGGCTTATTCTTTCACCAGCAGGTTCGTCAGCAACTTCTATTATTGTAAATTTGGCATACCTAGAAAGCCGCTTGGCGTATTCGTCCACAGCGGCCTTCAGTTCTTTCATTTTTCCTACGGTTATAAATGTAATTTTCACTATTTTGCCAAAACTTCAAACAAGTCCTGCACCAGCTTGTCGCGATGAATATGGTAGATATATCGCATCATATGCCCCGCTTGTGGGAACGAATACATGCCGCTGTATTCCGGAATTGGCGTGTGTACAAGTTTGTCCAGGGTGAAATCGCCCATAAGCCAAGCTACTGCCGTTACATCCCAAATAACCCTGGTCCAAGTTGGCAGACCTCCGTCATGCAAAGCCTCTTTTGTGGTTACGTCTATCAAATAGTCGCAAAGAGGGTTTTTGCCACGCAGCCAATGTTCAAGCTCTGGTCCACCAATTGTAAATGCCGAAACCACCCCCATACATGGCAACTGTACAAGAGGTATGCCGCAACCAAATACAATGCGTGCTGCCGCAACGTCTTGGTACATATTAAACTCGCGGGTATCATGCCAGTTGTGTGCATGACCGCCCAGCCAAACCAGCACTATGCGGTCTTTAATTTCCGGCTTAATTAGCAGTGCCGATGCAATATTTGTTATTGCACCAATGGCAACCACATACAGTGGATTTTCTGCCGAATATTCCATTGCAGTTTTCACCAAATGCTCTGCCGCAGGGGAATGTACGGGTTCTGTTTCGGATGACAAAAACGCGCCGGAACCCTTGTACACATTTGAGGAAATATCTTCCCGCCCCATAAGGGATAGGACGCGCAAAATTTCTTCATGACTTTTTTCCATACCATCTTTAGGGCTGGTAGATTTGCTGTTTAAAAATGGTGCGGCATAGATTGCTTTTACATTTAACTTGCCTGCTTTTACTAGATAGGCCAAAGCAAATTGGTCGTCAATTTCGTTAAATGTATCGGTGTCTAGAATAACGTCTACTTTCACTCCATTAAGCAGGTTTGGTTTTACAAGCCGCTTGATATGGTTGACTTCGAGGGTGATGTCTAGCATATGGGATGCTCCTCTCTGTGTTTAGGGTGTGTTCGGTAATTCGCCTGCGCCAAATTTTCGAGTAAAAATTGTGCTGGGCTAGGAGCGGAAAGGCGGTGCAATGGAATTATCGAACACACCCTTGTAAGAGTATATCATGTTTGAAGGGATTAGGCACATCAGTTTTCTAGGGCGTGTTGGCTAGAACCACGGTTTGTCCACGATGATTTATGTTTTATAGCATAATCGAAAACTAAATCACATACTTTGACAAAGTCGAAGAATAAGTCCTAAGACATGTCCCAAAACACATGCTACAATACTGGTAAGTTAAAAGGTTCACTTCCCGCAATACACTCTTTACCCGGCTCTCCAACAAATGGTAGCTCCATCCCTGCGTGTAACTGGCTCTGTTGATAGTTATTGCCTATTGTCTACCTTTTGACTTACCCGCCCCCGGGACGGGGAGCGTTCACATAAGGGACAATGAGCGAAGCGAATGCTTCCCGTCCCGAACG
>Ga0123355_10004669_pt1 | contig 19950 bp, 17 predicted proteins | sample TergutEmb28metaG_3_FD_89872 | JGI IMG/M metagenome (GOLD analysis project Ga0123355, IMG submission 89872) | Embiratermes neotenicus P1 segment gut microbial communities from Petit-Saut dam, French Guiana - Emb289 P1 | ecosystem: Host-associated > Arthropoda: Insects > Digestive system > Gut ...
TGGCAAGTACCAAAAAGCTAGCTATAAGCCTTTTTGTCCTTTTGTGTGTTCTTTTTTTACGCCTGATTATCTTTCTTTGTTCCATTGTAATTCTCCCTCACTAAAAACCACATACTTTTATGTACAAATTATGACTGTCATTATACCAGATCAATAAATGACTGGAGTAATGCGGGCAAATTTTTGAAATAAAAAGGCGTACTACTGATTTGTAGCACGCCTTTGTAGCTAATATTTATTTATGGCGTCTAAAGTGCGCTACTAGTCTTCTGCACGGAATACATACCCTTGCAGTGCCTCTGGAATAGTAATACCTAGAGCGTCAGCAACATCACCATTGATGAAGATTGTACTTTCATCAGTCATTACACGTACAGGCATGGTAGCTGGATCTGCTCCGTGAAGAAGGTCAATGGCCATTTCTGCTGTAACACGACCTAGTTCAAAGTAGTCAACACCAGCAGTAGCAAGACCGCCCTCTTCAACCATAGTAGATGCACCAGGAATTACCGGAACGCCTGATTCTTCAGATATTGTTCCAACCAGCGGCATTGCTGATGCGATTGTGTTATCAGTTGGTGTGTAAATAACGTCAGCATCTCTCACCAGTGATTGCATAGCTTGCTGAACGTCATTGGTGTTTGTAACAACAGCTTCTGTTGTCGAGATTCCGCGACTTTCTAGTTCTGCTCTGATAAGGCCGATTTGCTCAACTGAATTTGCTTCACCTGAGTTATAGATAAACCCTACTGTTTGCGCGTCAGGCACAAGGTCAAGCAGTAGTTCAACTTGCTTTTCAATTGGTGCCATGTCACTGGTTCCCGTGACGTTGCCACCAGGAACTTCGTTGCTGTCAACCAGTTCTGCTACAACAAAGCTGGTAATCGCAGCTCCCAAAATAGGTATCGTATCTGTTTTTGCACTCACCGTTTGAGTAGCACCAGTACCGATTGACATAACCAAGTCTTTGTCTTGGCTTACAAAGCGGTCAGCAATGGTCGACAGTGTCGCACTGTCTCCCTGTGCATTTTGGAAGTCAATCTCGAGGTTTACTCCCTCAACATAGCCACGGGCTTCCATCTCGGCCAAGAAACCTTGGAAGGTTTCGTCAAGAGCTGGGTGCTCAATCGGCTGAACTACACCAATGCGAAATACGGTCTGGTCATCGTTGTAGCCATTTGCTTCTGTTTCAGTGTCTGCATCGCAGCCAAGAAGTGCAAAAGCAAAAAAGAACGCACCTAAAACCGTTGCGATGAGTAGCGTCTTTTTCAGATGTTGCTTCATAGTTATCACTCCTTTGCGATAAGTCATTTGTCAGACACTTTATCTGACTAAAGCTCAAATAATAGCACACTTGGGTTAAGTTGCGTGCTATTATGCACAATTGTCTACAACTTTATCGCAGTTTTGTCTGTAAATATTCAGAATTATTTATGATAGGGGTGATTATTAGAGATAGCGAACGCACGGTAGATTTGTTCTGCTAACATAACGCGCGCCATATTGTGCGGCCACGTTTGCAATCCAAGCGACAGCGATTCATCTGCTCGAGACAAAACCTCTTCAGGCAAGCCATGGGAACCACCAATAATGAAAACAAGTTTCGATTTGCCACGCAGCTTCAATTCGTCAAAATGTTTTGCCAGCTGTTCGCTACTGCGCTGCTTGCCTTGTCCGTCTAGGGTAATCACCACAGAATCTGCGCCTGGTGCTAAGCGCTGCAGGTGTTTTAGCACATCTGCACCCTCTGCAGCCTTCACTTGTTCTTGAGTATTGCCCTGCAAGCCTCTGTCAGAAACCTCTATGACTTCTGTGCGAGCAAAAATAGAAAGGCGCTGCAGATATTCTGCAAGCGCCTCTTTCCAATACTTTTCTTTTAGTTTGCCTACGGCAATTATCGTAATTTTCACGGTTAAAATCTACCTAAGCCTTAAAGGTATTCCCCTAGGTCAACTTCACTAAGACTACGGAGTTGTCTGAGGGTGTCCAGGAGGCAAGCTCTGCTCAGGTGTCTGTCTTTGCCCTCTATCTCTATTCAAGAAATCATCAGAGGCTAAAGTTGCCTCAAGAACTTCGTTTTCGCCGCTGCGATAGACTTCAACTTCGACACGATCCCCTACCCTGCTTGAACGAATAGCAGAGAACACGTCTTCAGAGCTGGCAATCTGTCTGTCCCCAATGCGAACAATAAAGTCACCCGTGCGTAGTCCTGCCACATCAGCAGGAGACCCACCAGCAACACTATTAATCACTGCACCGCGCTCTACGGGGAAACCATAAGCCCGTGCAATTTCAGGAGTAATAGTCTGTGTGCCAACGCCTAGGAAAGCATGCGAGGCATGGCCAGTCTCGATAAGCTGATTTGATATCAGCACGACGGTATCTACAGGGATTGCAAAACCAACACCAGCAGACGCGCCTGAAAGCGTGTTGATAAGCGAGTTGATACCAATCAAGCGACCCTCTTTGTCAACTAGCGCGCCACCAGAGTTGCCTGGGTTAATAGCAGCGTCAGTCTGAATCAAGTCAACATAGGCAGTCCATGTGCCTTGCGAGGCCACAACATTGCTGCGTCCAAGACCTGAGATAATGCCTGCTGAAACTGATTGCTCATGCCCAAAGGGTGAACCCACTGCCATAACGTACTGACCTTCAAGCAGGTTACTTGAAGTGCCTAACTCGATTGCTGGCAGAGGATTGTCTGAATCAATTTTTAGTACTGCAAGGTCTGTGGACGGGTCTGCTCCGATAAGGACTGCTGGATAGGTCGCAGCACCTGCAGTGACCGTGACATTGCTTAAGTTTTCAATAACGTGATTGTTGGTAACGATGTAGCCTTCTTCACTGAGGATTACACCAGCACCCGCACTTTGCCCTTCGCCCATGGTCATTCCTAGACCCATCTCAAAGGTGCCCGAGATACTTACAACGCTGGGCAAAACCTTGCGTGCAACCTGAACCGACAGCTCATCTTCTGAAGGATTAGTGAGGCCTGTAGGAATTTCGATGCGCGCTGTAGGGCTTGTTTCTGTCGAACCATCGTTGCGATCCTGCTGAACGATGCTTGGGCGGTCTACTCCGTCAAAAAGGTCGAACTGCGAAACGACCAAGGCAGTTGAGATTCCCACAAAACAGAGAATGGAAAGTATCAGCAATGCGATGCGTAGTCCCGCATTAGGTTTTTTCTTTTTGTCTGCACCTGTTGTATTGTCAGCGGAAAATGCTGGATTAGGATGTTGTCCTATGTGTCCTAGCTGTTGTGCCTGCAATTGCTGAGGAGGATGTCCTGCCACAGCGTGTCCCTGCTGTTCTACTTGCCCGTACTGAGGCTGCACATACTGAACATGCTTCACGTAATGCTGCCCCTGTTGCTGTGCCTGTTGGGCGGGCTGTGCTTGCTGGGCGTCCTGCTGCACGTGCGGCTGTTGCCCCTGTTGCACAGGTTGCTGCTGCACGTGCGCTGCCTGTACTTGCTGTACTGCCTCAACTGGTGCTGCGGCGGCGTCCTGAGCCTGACTTTGAATTAGATTTGATGCTGGAGCTTGCTGGAACTGTTGTCCAGACTGCTCCCCAGCCTGGTCTTGCGGTTGATTGGACGATTGACCAGATAATGGACTGTAGTCTTCCATGATTCACCTCGTACTTCTTGAGCATATGAACTATCTAAATTTGAGTGCGCAGACGTAATGTCTGCAAAGCGCACACTTACTTGAATTATACGGCAGAAGTGACTACGATAGCTAAAGCGTCACCTTTTGTTTTGCTTTGAATCTTTTGCGTCTTTCTTCTTGCCTTTATTATCTTTCTTATCCTCAGACTTGTCTTTCTTCGTGCCTTTCTTATCCTTGCCATCTTTCTTGGCAGCAGCACCAGCAGCACCAGCAGCGTCTGCAGCAGCAACATCAGCAGCAGCTTTGCCCTGCTTATGTGCGCGCCATAAGAAAATCGCACCGGCAATAACCATAGGTGCTGACAGCAGCATTCCCATAGTCAACCAGTCACCGGCAAGGAAACCTAGCTGACTATCAGGTTCTCTGAAGAACTCGACAAAGATACGCACCACACCGTACAGCACAAGGAATGCACCGACGATAGTACCTGGCACAGGAGGTCTACCCTTCTTTGCTGCAATACACGCAATCGCAAACAGGACTGCAAAGATAAACAGTCCCTGTAGCAAGGCTTCATACACTTGCGATGGGTGGCGCACAAGAGAATCTGCAGTGGGAAATACAATGCCCCACGAAACCTCAGTAGTTCTGCCCCATAGCTCTCCATTAACGAAGTTTGCCATGCGCCCTAGACCTAAACCAATCGGCGTACCAATTAGAACTAAGTCACCCAGTCGCAGCAGTGGCATCTTAATGAGTCTTGCAGCAACTACCGCGCCTAAAATAGCACCAATCAAGCCACCATGAAACGACATGCCTGAAATGCCACCATCCCAAAAGGCAATAATCTGCAAAGGGTTTTCCCAGAAAAAGGTTGGCTGGTAGAAGAAAACAAAGCCCAGTCTAGAGCCTACGATTACACCTATGGAAATAGAAATAAGTACCGTCAGCAGGTCATCAAAGTCAAAGTCTACCTTCCACTTCTTTGCAAAATAGTACGCCAAGCCAGAGGCAGCAAGAAACCCTACCAAGTAAGCCAGCCCGTACCAATGAGCAGAAAAAGGACCTATTGAAAACGCTACTGGATTTACCGATTGAATTGACTGAAGAAAATCGCCCATGCTAAGAACTGACACACCCTATCTAGTTTCTTCGTTGATACGTGATATAAATTCGTCAACAGATTCAATTTTTTCAAGCTCGCGCGCAAAGTATTCAACTTGATTGCCTTCGCTAGGAGTAAGCTCTCTGTCAGCATTTTTTTCAAGATTCTGACAATCGGTACAGCTGTCTTCACCTGGCAAATTGAATCCGAAATCGTCAGATGACCCTGCAAGCTGACTAACCATGTCAGCAAAGTTTAACTTTCCGTCATGCATAGAAATGCTCAATTCTTGTGCCAGCTGCTCAATGACTTCAGGCGGAATAATCGGAGCATGTGACGTTATGCGCACCAAAGTTCCGCACTTTGGACAGCGCACAGAAAGCTCTGTTTTACCGTCGTCGTGCACAACCATATTCTCGATACAGTCAAATCCTGCCTGCACCTGTCCGTCATGCGGACACTGAAATCCAATTTGTCCAAAGAGCATTAATCTATACCTTTCAACACACAATTTTTAATACATCTCTATTGTAGCGCACAAAGTCAACACAATTGCAGGTTTTAACGAGCTGTTCACAAACTGCATACTACCTCTTACACCTCTGCTGACCTGCTAAGGCATGCTTCTTCACGTATTCTGGTAGAGGAGTAAGGGACTCCATTCTGGTCAGCCTTTAGCTCTGCAATCACAACTTCTGTCTGGCAGCCATTTTCAGCAAATATTTCACGCATGCGAGACGGGTCGCACTGTGCCTCTTTACCGCATCTAAAGTTTTCGCCCACCACGATTTCTTTGGCCTGCACCAGACAGGGCAGTACTTTTAGCAAGAAGTCTTCTGCTGAGCGCTGTGACAAGCTGTGGTTAAAGGGCAAAATGATGACCTCATCAATACCGCAGGCTGTTATAGCATCGATTTTTTGCTCAAGACTCATAAGTGATGTTGGCGCACTAAGAGGTCGCAGCGTTGCAAGTGGATGGTCATCAAAGGTGACTACCGCAGAGAGCAAGCCTTGCTTTTTTGCGCGCGAGACAACACTTTGAAGAAGTGCTTTATGTCCGTCATGAACACCATCAAATACGCCCGCAGTAATAACTGCTGGTCCAATGCGCCTGCCTACAACTGACGCAGCGTTTAGACGCGACACCTCCAAAGATTGCAACAGCTTTTCGCGCGGAACAAAAAAATCAGCAATGGCAAAAGGGTCATCTGCGCATGCCTGTTCAAGCTGCTCAAAGGTATATGCATTGTCAATACAAAAATCACCAGAACTTAGGCGACGTAGTCCGCTTAAGTGAGCATGCGTGCCACAGTGCAGTCCAATGTCTCTGGCAAGCGCTCTAATGTAAGTACCCTTGGATACTCCAAATTCGGCAGTCCACGTTTGAGTGTCCTGGTCGACCTCGACCAAATTTGTGCGGTACACCTGTATATCACGTGCTTCGATTTTTAGCGGTTTTCCCTTGCGCGCTTCGCGGTGCGCAACTTTTCCACCCTGCTTTAGAGCAGAAAAGTCAGGTGGTGTCTGAGATTGCGACCCTAGGAATTGTGCCAAAACTTCCTCTGCATAGTCAGTGTCAAAAACGATATCGGGAACGGGTGATTGTTCCACACATTGTCCTTGCGCGTCATCAGTAGTCGTAGACATGCCAAAGCTAATGCGCGCGCGGTAGCTTTTTTTGTCAACAATAAAATCACTTGAAAGTTTCGCAGCGTGTCCAACCAGCATAATCATAAGCCCTGAGGCATCAGGGTCAAGAGTTCCGCAGTGGCCAATACGACGCTCGCCTGTTAGCCTGCGCAGCTTATTAACAAGGTCATGACTGGTCATGCCACATGGCTTATCTAGCAGCAATACCCCTGATAAGGCCGTTGCACCGCGCTGTGCTTTTTTTATGTGCGAAGCTTGGCGATTGTTATGGCTTGAGCTCGAAATCATTGCCATTGTCACTCTGGGCACCAGCTGGTGCGTCAACTATCTTCCAGTCCGTATTTGGCAGATTCTCTTCATCGACATTATCGTCGCGCTGAGGCAATTGCGGCAGCAATTCGTCCAAAATTTGCTCAAGGCTTGCCATTTTGTCTGGCCAGGTAATTCCGGCTGCTGGACGGTGGCCTCCTCCGCCAAATTGGCGCGCAACGGCAGACACATCAAAGTTGCCATCACTGCGCAAAGACAGGCGCGGACCTTTTGATGACTGCGTAATAAACAGTGCAACGTCTGTGTCTCGCGCGCAACGAATCAGGTCGATTAAGTTTTCTGTGTAGTCGATAGGCACGCCCAGTTCTTGCAGGTCAGCGTCTGACAAGTAAGACTGAATCACTGCCCCGCCATTGAGCAACTTTGCTCTAGACAGAATACGTCCCTCAAGGTGAAGCGCTGCCAAAGGCTTCTGACTGTAAATGTGCTGGGCAATAATGTCAGGACGCGCACCTGCGTCAATCATTTCACTGACAAAAGCAAAAGTTTCCTTTGTCGTATTCGAAAACTGGAAGCTGCCGGTGTCGCTAATCGTTGCGACGTAGCAGGCTTCTGCAATGTCTTTGTCTCGTGTCCACCCCATCTGACCCAACAACGACCAGATAAGCTCGCCTGTGGCTGCTGCATCAATTTGCGTGTAGCGAACATCAGCATAGCTTTCTGGCAGCGGCGGGTGATGGTCAATGATGATGGATTGTTTTGCAGCCTGCAAAAGCGTTCCTGCATCTGAGATTCGGTTAAAATCAGGCGTATCTAGGGCAATGAAGACATCTGGAACGTAGCCACCTTCAGATAGTTGATTAGGACAGGCAAAATCATCTGCACCGCGCAACCACATGTAGGGCGCTGGTGGGGTTACTCCCCCATCTGCCAAAAGCGGTGTTGCGTCAATGTCGCGCAAGCGCAGTGCTTGTACCAGGGCAAGCACTGACCCGATAGAATCGCCATCTGGGCGAGTATGACCACAGACCAACACGTGCGCACCCGTAGGTATCGCGCTCAGGGTTGCGATGAGTTCTTCTCTGCTTACGAGCTGATTGTTATTCATAGCGGCTCTACCACCTGTTACTAACTGTGCTAACTGTATTGACTATGCCGGTTGCGGCAACTATGCCAGCTGCAGCGACTGTGGCAAGCCTTAGTTTTTCTCTGCTTCTTCTTCGGCGAACTGTTCGCGGCGTTGGTCGGCAGTTGCGAGGATATCAGCAATGCGCTGCCCTTCATCTAGAGCCTCGTCAATGTGAAAGCTTAGTTCCGGGGTCGACCTCCAGCCAACAGCCTTACCTAGACGCGAGCGAATGCGTCCCTTTGCAGATTCGAGACCTGCAAGCATTTCATCATAGCGTGATGGGTCGTTGCTCACGAAAATATGGGCAACTGACTTGTCTGGAGTAACTTCTACCCCTGTGACTGTTGTCATGAAAATGCGTGGGTCGCTGATTTCTCGCTCGATTATAAGGGCAACTGCTGCGCGTGCAGCTTCATCATTTTTGCGGCTAAAGTTTTGACGTGACATAGTAATCTCCTCTTCCTTTAAACTTACTTCCCTGACTCGTTGTGCTTTATTAATTCACTGTCTATTTAGTGTCTTAGTGTTTAGGCTTTTCTGGCAACCTCTTTTATGCGGTATCCTTCGATGATGTCTTCAACTTTCAAGTCTTGGAATCCTTCGATACCAACACCACATTCATATCCAGCGCGTACCGTCTTGACATCTTCTTTGAAGCGGCGGAGTGATCCAATTTCCCCTTCATAGATAACCGTTGAGTCTCTAACAATGCGCACCTTGTCGTCGCGGCTGATTTCGCCGTCTAAGACATACGAACCTGCAATAACACCCATCTTTGGAACGCGGAACAGTTCGCGCACTTCAATGCGTGCGGTGTCTTCCTCGACAAACTCTGGTGCGAGCATACCAACGCGCGCTGCCGTGATTTCTTCAATCGCCTGATAGATAACACGGTACAGACGAACGTCAATCTTTTCTTCAGCCGCAAGTGATTTCGCACCTGGGGTCGGACGGACGTTAAAGCCAATCACGATTGCGTTAGATACTGTTGCGAGCTGAATGTCAGTTTCAGTAATACCACCAACAGCAGAGTGAACAATGTTAATACGCACCTCTGATTGGTCAATCTTTGTCAGTGCGTCAGACAGAGCTTCAATCGAGCCTTGTACATCTGCTTTAACAACTAGATTCAAATCCTTGATTTCGCCTGCTTCAATCGCGCTAAAGAGGTCATCAAGCGATACATGCTTGTGTGAAGATTCATGCTGACGCAAGCGAATCTTTGTAGCACGTGATTCGGCTAGTGCGCGTGCGCTGCGCTCGTCTTCAAAGACAAGGAACTCATCACCTGCAGAAGGCACTTCTTGCAAGCCTAAGATTTCGACAGGTTCTGAAGGTCCTGCAGACTTAACCTTGTGACCATCAGGAGTAATCATTGCACGAACGCGACCAAAGGCTGTACCCGCAACCAAGGCATCACTGCCACGCAAAGTACCACGCTGAACCAGCACGGTTGCAACAGGTCCGCGTCCCTTATCAAGTTTCGCCTCGATAACCGTACCAAAGGCCTCGGTATTTGGATTTGCTTTTAGCTCTAACATGTCTGCCTGAATCAACAACATTTCAAGCAAATCATCGATACCCTGCCTTTGCTTTGCAGAGATATTTACAAAAATGTTAGTGCCGCCCCAATCCTCTGGAACAACCTCATATTCAGTAAGCATTTGACGCACGCGGTCAGGGTTTGCGCCATCCTTATCAATCTTGTTAACGGCAACTACAATAGGTACGCCCGCAGCTTTTGCATGACTAATCGCCTCAATCGTTTGCGGCATAACGCCATCGTCAGCTGCAACTACCAAGATAACGATGTCAGTAATATTTGCACCGCGCGCACGCATCGCCGTAAAGGCTTCGTGACCCGGCGTATCAATAAAGGTGATATTGCGACCGTTCTTTTGCACAACCGAAGCACCAATATGTTGAGTAATCCCACCAGCTTCTGTATCTACAATGCCTGTTTCGCGAATCGCATCAAGCAGTGATGTCTTACCGTGGTCTACGTGTCCCATAACGGTAACAACAGGACTACGTGATTCAAGGTCTTCTGGTTTATCCTCTTCAAAAGTCCAGGTCATTTCGTCTTCTGGACGCTGGATAGTTACACTGCGCTCGAGGTCATCAGCAAGTAGCTCGATAAGTTCATTGTTAATGGGCTCGTTAACTGACAGCGGAGTACCCAACATAAAGAGAGTCTTAATCAGGTCATTTGCAGGAACTTCTAAGGCTTCTGCAAAGTCGCCCAAGCTTAGGCCTTCAGTTACCGTAACAGCGGCGCCACCGTGAGGAATGTCAGGTTCATCACTTGCGTCAGGTGCGTCTTTAATAAGCTCATCTTCTGCGCTTGCCTTGCCCTTTTTCTTCTTTTTCTTTGCACGGCGTGATTCGCCCTCGCTTTTAGCAGCTTCAACTTCAGCGCGCATTTCTGCAAGCACTTTTTCTTTTTGCAGCTTTTCAGCTTGAATCGCCATTTCTTTATAGCGCTGAGCCTCTTCTGCTTCTTTTCGCGCAGCCTTTTCGCGCTCGAGACGCTCATGCTCTGCAGCGATTGCTGCTTCTAGATTTGTGCGCTGGTTTTGCTTTGCGCCTTTCTTTGGCGCAGCCGCGGCCACAGGCACTGCAGTATCAGCACCATCTGCCGGTGCAGCAGGTGTTGCGTCAGCCTTTTTCGCCTTCGCTGTTTTCTTTTTATCTGCAGGTGCAGCAGCATCTGTTGCATCTGTTGCCTTGGCTGTTCCCTTCTTAGCAGCAGCTTTCTTAGCCGTTGCCGCAGGAGCTTTCTTCTTTGCAGCAGACGTTGCCGAGCCATCAGCATCACCGCCACTATCGTCACCGCTATCACCAGCTGCAGCAGCTACTGCAGCGATGGCAGCTTCAACAGCACCTGGTAAAGGAGCCTTTGACGCAGCAGCCTCTTCAGCCGCGCGCACCTTGGCCTCTTCTTCAAGTTTGCTGCGCTCTGCCTCGCGAACTTCGCGCTCTTTTTCACGCTTGAGCCTTGCAGCCTCTTCGACTTTGCGACGCTCTTCTTCCTCAGCCTTTGCCTTTGCCTCTTCAGCTTCGCGCTTTTTGGCCTCTTCGGCTTCTGCTGCAGCACGTTCTGCCGCAACCTCTGCCTGGCGTTGCTCAATCAGCGGAGCCAGCTGCATACGCACAATGTCAACGTATGCATCAACAAGACTCGACGACGGAGTCTTTGCAGGAATTCCCAGCTTCTGTATTTCTTCAAGCAGCTCTTTGCTCTGCATGCCAAACTCTTTAGCGAGTTCGTATATTTTCACGCCTGCCAAGTGCAATCACTTCCTATCTTAAAAACTGCGCTACGCTACTGCGTAGGTTATTCACAACTTCATCGCTTTGGGCAGATTTTCCCACCCTTAAGCCTCGTGCTAAAAGCCCTTTGTCAACCGCTTTCTCAAAGCAGTCAATGGAGGAGTGCGTCCATACTCCCCTGCCGGGTCGGCGTTTGCTCTGGTCAAACTCAACCACCTTATTGCCATCATTGCGCTCAACTAAGGTAAAGCGCAGCAGCTCTTTACGCGGGGCTGTCTTTCGGCAAGCAACGCAAGTTCGCTCTGACACCTTTGGCTCTGTTGACGTATTCGCTGTCTTTGCTGCCATAGTCATCGCTGTGCTTCCGCTGCTTTTTGCTAGCAGAGCTTATCTGCCCTCTTCTTGGTCAGCGTGTACCCCGCAGTACGCAGAGCCAGGACGTGCGTGATTGCGACATCTTACGCCGTCAGCAGTCATCGCTGCACAAATTGGGTCAACGTCATCGAGGTTTTCCATCGAAGGCATTGGCATAACAAGTCCAGCGGCTTCTGCCATTTCAACGCTCTTTATGTCGATGCGCCAGCCGGTAAGCTGCGCGGCCAGGCGAGCATTTTGCCCTTCCTTGCCAATCGCAAGCGACAGCTGGTCATTGGGAACAATAACGTTTGCCGTATGTTCTGCTTCGTTAATCATGACGCGGTCAACCTTTGCAGGTGACAGTGCGTTTGCAACAAAGACTTCTGGATTTTCGTCCCAGGCGATGATGTCAATGCGCTCGCCACGCAGGTCGGTCACGACGTTGCGTACGCGATTCCCGCCAGGCCCAACACAGGCACCAACAGGGTCAAGACCAGGTTCGCGGCTCGCTACCGCAACTTTCGAGCGTATGCCAGCTTCGCGCACAATGCTCTTGAATTCGACAATGCCATCGTGCACTTCTGGCACTTCAACTTCAAAGAGGCGTCTAATCAAGCCAGGGTGCTTACGTGAAACAGTAATGGGCAGCTCGTTTGCCTTTTCTGGACGGCGCACATCTACGATATACACCTTTAGACGCTCGTTAAAGCGATAGTGTTCATTGTCAGGAGCTTCCGTTGCAGGAAGTTCAGCTTCGATGTCGTCGCCCACCTTGATAATGGTAAATTTGCGATTCGATTGCTGGATTGGACCAGAGACCATCTCGCCAATGCGACCCACATAATCTTCAAAGATACGTTCACGACGCGCGTCACGAACCATCTGTCTGATAACTGATTTCGCCTGGTGTGCTGCAATGCGCGACACCTCTGGAGGAGTAATGTCCTTCTCCTCATATTCGCGTACTTCGCCTTCTTCAGGCTCGGTATCTGGGTCAAAGTCACCAATCGGAATACGTTCGTATACGTAAATCGCGCCTGTCTCGCGGTCAAGAATCACGCGCGCAGGATTTTCCATTTTCAGAACTTTTTCATATACTTCTGCGAGGTTTTGTTCAAGTTTATCTAAGAGCTCATATTCATCGATTCCATGAGTCTGAGCAATTTCTCGAAGTGCTGCCATCAGTCCAATATCTGCCATGCTGCTACCCTGTCCTTTCCTATTCAGTTTTATGTTTCTGTGCGCTTTGTGCGCCCACCAGGTGACGAGACCTCGAGGGTATAGCGCGTTGTAATTAGTTCATCTAAGATTGCGTCAATCCACTTATTTGCAAGGGCCAAGACGTCAATATTGATACCGCCTTCAACATCTGCAGGGGTATCTAAATACACAATGACAATAGGATTGTGAGCCTGACCTTTGACTTCAACGTCAATCAGATCCAGACCTTCTGCGGTCGCCTTGCCTTCAAGGGCATCAAAAAGTTGTTGACTGCGCTCGTGTTTGTCCATCGTGCCCTCCTATCTTTGCGCTTATGTTTGCGCGGCTAATTTGCGTGTTCTTTTAGGTACTCAAACGTGCATAAAGTACGCTACTATCGAAAAGAAGCGGGTCACAGACCCACTTCCTTAGTAACGTACATCGGATTAAACACTTTCTTAATCTTTAAGGGGTACAATGATAGCACATATCGTGCCTCTTTTTGCTACGAAACAAAAGTGAAGTACATGGCTGCGACAATCCCCACAGCGTAAATTGCGCTAATGACTGTCCACGTGATTTGCTGCTTAATCGCAGTTTGAAACCACAACTTTGTTAGCTGTCCTGAAGAAACCAGTAAAAAGATAATTGACGGCATAACGAAAAAGACAAAGAGCATGCCGATTTGTGTTTCATTTCCAAAGTCTGCTAGGAAATTTGTCGCTGGCGACAAAACAAACCAAGCCACTGCTGCAACAATAATAAGCAGTGCTGCTGACCATATAATTCGCAGTGCTAAATTCACGTAAGTCCCTTTCGTTTGCGCTTCATCATTATTATACCTAAGTGAAAATTCATCCCCCTATGGGGCTTGTGAGCGCATGTCACTAGCCATACACTGTAGTCTAGTAAAGTGTCCGTTTAGTCGTGGACACAACTAAAGCAAAGCAGGACTGCCAGTTGATGAGGGGATGAAATTAGTGAAAGGTTTTTCAAAAGTTTTCCTGCGTTTATCATTAGCCTTAATGCTGTCATTAGCGCTATTTGGACTTACTGCCTGCGACAATCCAGCAACCGACGACTATGCCACTTATCGTGACGATAACGAAACGCGTATCATCACTGATGCCTTGGACAGAGAAGTAGAGATACCCACCCACGTAAACAGCATTATTACCTTGGGTCCTGGTGCCCCTCGTTTAGCCGCCTATCTAGATGTTATTGACATGCTGGTTGGTGCAGAAGAGTACAACACCGAAGACATCGTAGTGCTGCGCGATTACAATCCTGTTCACATCGAAACTTTCCGCACGCTGCCCATCGTAGGGCAAGGCGGTGGCAGTGGCAACAATAATGGCTTCCCCGAAGAAATCATCGTTGCTGCACCTGACGTCATTATTGCAGCCTTTGACGCAGAAGCCGCTGACGAGCTGCAATCACAAACAAATATCCCCGTTGTTTCTGTTCGTCACCAGACCGGGCTTGCCAGTGAGAGCTTTCGCACTGCCCTGGGTGTTTTTGCAGATGTTGTTGGCGCACAAGAACGCTACCAACAGCTTATTTCTTATATCGACACTGCAAAAGCCGACCTAAACAATCGCACGACCTACATTGATGATAGCGATAAGCTGAGTGTTTACGCAGGTGCTATCACCTGGAATGGCAGACGAGGCTTTGGGGGAACGTATGCAAACTTTGGTCCACTTGTTGCCATAAATGCCCAAAATGTTGCTGACGATTCAAATCTTGATGGCTTTTTTGAAGCTAATTTTGAAAGCATACTGGTCTGGGACCCAGACATCATCTTCCTCGACCCAGGCAACATGGATTTAGTAAACAGCGAATATGCTTCTAATCCTGACTATTTCAACTCACTGCGCGCCGTACAAGACGGACGCGTCTACGCCATGCCTGCTTTCAACTTTTCTGGCACTAACATTACTTACGCACTGATTAACGCCTACTATGCGGGAACTGTCCTCTTCCCTGAAGAGTTTGATGATATTGACATCGAAGACAAGGCTCGCGAGATTCTAACAACTTTTCTCGGCACTGACACTCTTGACGTAATAAACGACGGCGGGCTCTACTGGGGTCTCCTTGTCATCGGCCAGTAAGTGTCAATCGTAGCTATTTATGAAGACAGGCAATGGACATACTCACCTACTGCATGACAACAGCAGCGATGACAGACGTGACGGAAGCTATCATAAGGAACACACTCACGAAGGTGATAGCCATCACGGCCTAAATCATAGCCATAGTCACGACCATGACCATTATCAGGACTATCGCAAGCACACAGCCACTAAATGGCTCACTTTGGTTGTGCTGGCTATCATACTGTTGGCAACCGTGTTGGCGTCTGCGTCAATCGGTTCATCAGGCATTTCAATTCTTGAAGTTGTGCGCGCGCTCTTTGGTGGCGGAGAAGAGGTCAGCAGAACCATTATCTGGAACGTGCGCGTGCCTCAAATCGCAACAGGTATTGGCGTTGGTATTGCACTTGCCATGGCAGGCTGTATCATGCAAAACGTGCTGCGCAACCCTTTGGCATCTGCTTCTACTCTGGGCATTGCGCAGGGTGCGTCTTTTGGCGCAGCTATTGCCATCGTTTTCTTTCAGGCAGGGATTCAGCTAGGAGCCGCCTCAGCTGTTACTCACACCATTACGAGCCCCTATCTGGTTGTTTTCTTTGCTTTTCTTGGAGGCATTGCGACTACGGCGATTATCTTGCTTTTAGCACGTGTTGCCGGAGTAAGTCCAACGTCCCTAATACTTGCAGGTGTTGCTCTTAGTGCCATGTTCACGGCAGGTACTGCACTGATTCAGTATTTTGCCGATGATGTAAGAATCGCCTCTATTGTGCATTGGACTTTTGGCAATCTGGGGCGTGCTGGCTGGACAGAAATCGCCATTATTTTTGCTTTTAATGTGATTGCTTTTGCTTACTTTACCTATAATCGCTGGAACTACAATGCCATTGAAAGCGGCACCAGTACTGCCAAGAGTTTAGGAGTAAACGTTGACGGCACTATCTTGGTCGGCATGACCATAAGCACCTTGATTTCTGCTGTTGCCATTGCCTTTGTGGGAACGATTAATTTTATTGGCTTGATTGCCCCTCATATCATGCGGAAATTTGTTGGCAATGACTACCGTTTTCTTATCCCCTGTTCTGCCCTAATGGGAGCGGTAATTATTTTGATAGCTGACATCGCGTCACGCACTATTGCGTCCCCTGCTATATTGCCCATTGGAGCATTGACTTCATTTATAGGTGCGCCACTGTTCCTGTACCTCATTATCAGACAGGGCAAACAAGGGGTGCAAAAATGATTTCTATAAAAAACATCAACCACTCCTATCGCAACAAGGTTACTTTGCAAGACGTCAGCTTTGAAGCAAATGCTGGTGAGTGCGTTGCTATCTTGGGTAATAATGGTGCTGGGAAAAGTACTCTCATTACCTGCATAAACAAAATCCAGACGCCTGCGTCTGGTGAAGTGTACGTTGGTGGGCAGGACTTCTATGCCTTGTCACGCGTAGAGCGCGCACGTCATATGTCCTATGTGGCTCAGAAAAATGAAGCCCAGCAAATCACCGTCTTTGACGCAATACTGCTGGGAAGAAAACCCTACATCAAGTGGGCACTGGGCGCAGAAGACATTGATAAGTGCAATGCAGTTATCGAACATATGGGACTTGAAGACTTTAAACTGCGCAGCATTGACGAATTGTCTGGTGGAGAACTACAGAAGGTAATGCTTGCCCGTGCCTTAGTGCAAGAACCGCAAGTGCTGTTGCTAGATGAACCAACCAGCAATCTTGACCCAAAGAATCAGCATGCTGTTTTGCAGTTTGTGCAAGAAGTCGCAAGACAACACCAGATTACCGTACTGATTGTGCTACATGACGTGAGTCATGCTCTGCGCTACTGCGATAAGTTTTTATTTTTACACGACAGTAAGGTATACAGCTATGGTGATAAGTCCAGTGTTACCGAACAAGCAATCCTTGATGTCTACGGAGTCAAGTCAAGCATTGTTGAAGTAAATGGACATAAGGTCGTCATTGTTGACTAGCGTATAATGCATAGCATGGATAAACCACATATGCATAATCATAGTCATGGCGATGGTCATACTCACAATCATGGTCACGGCCACGGAGGGCACACTCATTCGCATACGCAGACAAAAGCGGTGCTTAACAGATTGTCGCGTGCCATTGGTCATTTAACTGCCGTGCGCACTATGGTTGAAGATGGCAGAGATTGTTCAGAAGTGCTAATTCAGCTGGCCGCTGTGCGCAGTGCGATTAATAGCACCAGTGAGGTTATCTTGAAAGACCATTTGGAGCATTGCATTGTTGATGCTGCGGCCTCTGGTGATAAGAAAGCTCTTGATGAGCTAAACAAAGCCATCGAGCTCATGATGAAATCTTAAAGATTGACAATAGCCTGCAGGGTTCTGCAGGCTATTGTCTAGTTCATATGTGTCAGGTTATACGTCCCCGTGACACGCTGTCAGCTATCGTCTTACTTCTACAACTTCTTCGATTCTGTTGCGGCGTTTGCTTGCTGCAAGTAGTACAAGTCCGACTAGTGAAAGCACGGCAATGGCTGCAGGCAAGCTAGCGGCGATAAGGCCTGTATCCATAGCGAGTGTATAGATATTGACAACGTCTACTGCATTTCTTCCTGTATCAGAAACAATATGTGTATCAGTTACCAAATCAATACCTAAATCTTCACTGTGAGTCCTAGCTACTGCGCCTGCCAATACTACATTCGCTTCTGTTTTGCATTCTAAGTTTGCAGCTTTAGTTACTGCAAAGCGCGTACCTGAAGGAAGAGCAGCTACTACAAGCTTTTCATCATGTTTCAGACTAAAGGTATTAACACCTGCTGTAACCTCTATTTCTCGCAGCTTCGCGTCAGTGCTGGTCTTGATTACTTCAGCTTTCACCGTACCGATACCGCTACCCAGGGCTGGGTCAGTGAGTGTCAGTGTGTAATCAAAGGCAGCATCAAAGCTTGCATATTCACCTTCTGATTCATTGGTGATTTCAAAAGCATTATAAGTATCATCACCCGAGGTAGTAGTGTACATACCCAAGAAGAGCAAAGTATCTGCCTTGTCTACGTCGATATCAAAGTTGCCAGGTGTACTTTCATTTGTTCCATATACGGCATATGAACGCATTGTGCCGCTACGGTCTATCAATACTCTTATCTGATAAGTTTCTAGTCCGCCTGTAAGGCTTGCACCAGCATCTAAAGTTCTTGAGCTATCTTCTACTTCACTTACGTTATAGACATAGACGCCGCCGCCAGGGAAATCAATGCTTTCTAGCATGCTTTCTAAATCAAAAGTACCTACTACTGTGGCTACACCTTCTGTCACATCAACATTAGATACATCTAAGGTGATGACCGGATTAGCTATTGCAGGTACAGCACTTACTGGTCTAGAAAGTACAAGAGGCGCATCGCGAAGTTCTATTTGAGCAGGAACAAAGCTGTAGCTAAAGCTAAATTCAGGAATGGTAGTGCCTTCTGGTGCTTGAACTGCTTTAACGATTTCACCTTCACCCCCAACTTCTGGAGGAAGGGCAACATTTCCTGTTTCAAAACTCCAAGTGTGTTCATACATGTCTGTTTTGGTAAAGCTATCTGCAAAACCTGAAACGGTGGCTGTATGGACGGTATTAGAAGCAAGCAAGGTAAGAGGAGCGGTAAAGACAGTGTTTTCACCGCGCACACTATCTGACCAGATACCTTTTGCTGTTCTTACTCTTGCGCCGTTATCGATTGCTATTTTTCCGCTAACTGATGTATCCATAGGTCTGTCAAAGTTGAGAACTATTTCAGTAGTAGCGTCTGCACCTTTGTTAGTAATGCCTACGGCTCCGCTACTGGGAACTGTTGCGTCTGCTGCTATAGTCCAATCCATTTCACTGGTGTGCATGAGAGAGCCTGCTACTTTCCAAGGAATCCAATTGTTAGTGCCTGTGCCTTGCTGACCACTAGGAGTAGTGATACCTTTGCCAAGTCGGCCATCGATGTTACGCCCCCAAGACCAGAGGTTTCCATCTGTATCGAGTGCGAGAGAGTGGAAGTTTCCTGCTGATACTGATTGCCATTTGGCGGCACCTGCAGTTACTTGTGTTGGGATAGGTCTGCCATTTGTGTCGTTGAGACCAAGTCGACCGCTTGCGCCACTACCCCATGCCCAGAGGTTTCCGTCTGTATCGAGTGCAAGAGAGTGGAAGTTTCCTGCAGACACTGATTGCCATTTAACAGCACCTGCAGTTACTTGTGTTGGGATAGGTCTGCCATTTGTGTCGTTAAGACCAAGTTGACCGCTTGTGCCACTGCCCCATGCCCAGAGGTTTCCGTCTGTATCGAGTGCAAGAGAGTGGGCTTCTCCTGCAGACACTGATTGCCACTTAGCTGCACCTGCAGTTACTTGTGTTGGGATAGGTCTGCCATTTGTGTCGCTTAGACCAAGCTGACCGCTTGCGCCACTACCCCATGCCCAGAGGTTTCCGTCTGTATCGAGTGCGAGAGAGTGGCTGCCTCCTGCAGACACTGATTGCCATTTAGCAGCACCTGCAGTTACTCGTGTTGGGATAGGTCTGTTGTTTGTGTCGTTGAGACCAAGTTGACCGCTAGAGCCAAAACCCCATGCCCAGAGGTTTCCGTCTGTATCGAGTGCGAGCGAGTGGGCGTTTCCTGCAGACACTGATTGCCATTTAGCAGCACCTGCAGTTACTTGTGTTGGGATAGGTCTGCCATTTGTGTCGTTGAGACCAAGTCGACCGCTTGCGCCACTACCCCATGCCCAGAGGTTTCCGTCTGTATCGAGTGCGAGAGAGTGGGCGTTTCCTGCAGACACTGCTTGCCACTTAGCTGCACCTGCAGTTACTTGTGTTGGGATAGGTCTGTTGTTTGTGTCGTTGAGACCAAGTTGACCGCTAGAGCCAAAACCCCATGCCCAGAGGTTTCCGTCTGTATCGAGTGCGAGCGAGTGGGCTTCTCCTAAAGCTACCTGAACTATTTCATTTCCGCTACCACCGCCGATGCCACGACCTTCAAAATCTCCAAGAGATGCAAGTTCAACAGTATCATCTGCAAGCAATTCTGCCGTCTGTGCATTTTGTTCTACTTTATTGCTATTGTTAGATGAAAACAATTCTTGTACCTGCCTTGCAATGGGTTGTGCGCCACTGCTACTGCCGATAACACCCGTTGCGAGTGCAAATAAGGGTAAGGCTACAATAAGAATTGCCGCTGTTATTGCTGCTAAAATGAGCAGCTTCTTCCTGTTCATGGAATACCTCCATTCCCA
>Ga0123355_10004670_pt1 | contig 19950 bp, 19 predicted proteins | sample TergutEmb28metaG_3_FD_89872 | JGI IMG/M metagenome (GOLD analysis project Ga0123355, IMG submission 89872) | Embiratermes neotenicus P1 segment gut microbial communities from Petit-Saut dam, French Guiana - Emb289 P1 | ecosystem: Host-associated > Arthropoda: Insects > Digestive system > Gut ...
AACAGATTGTTGATAAAATTCTACTTTCTATTGCCACCGGCGAAATGGCGCCAGGAGACAAGATCCTCGCGGTACGAGAGATGGCTGTGCTATACAACGTAAACCCCAACACTATGCAAAAATCCTTGGCAAAATTAGAAGAAATGGGATACCTCTTTACAGAGCGTACTACAGGCCGATTTGTAACAACCAACAAAGACTTGATAGGCAAACTCAGGCATCAAATACCCACGGAGCTTACAAAAAAGTATGTATATGACATGAAAGAATGCGGCATACCAGACGAAGGTATCAAAAAATATGTAGACCTCATTTTAAGCGGAAAGGACGAAGATAATTGGAAAACATCTTACAAATCACCTCCCTATATCAAAACTACGGTAAAACTCAAGCCCTAAAAGATATAACACTGGATATCCCGAGTGGCAAAATTGTAGGTTTGCTTGGCCCCAACGGTAGTGGCAAAACAACCCTTATTAAAATAATAATGGGGTTACTTAGTAGCTACAAAGGTGAGATACGTATCGCAGGAGAAGAACCTGGCATCAATGCCAATAAGCATATAGCCTATCTACCAGACCGTAATCATATCCCCACTTGGCTCACCGCCAACCAAGCCATTAATCTTTTTAGTGACTTTTATTCGGATTTTGATAGGCAAAGAACCCATGAAATGTTAACCAAGATGAATATCTCCACAGATGTAAAAATAAAAACCCTTTCAAGGGGTACTCAAGAAAAGGTCCAGCTTGCACTTGTGATGAGTAGACGAGCCGGTTTGTACGTGCTTGACGAGCCACTAGGAGCAGTTGACCCTGCTAGCCGAGAATTTATTATTAATACAATACTCAAAAACTATCCAGAAAATGCAACGATTTTATTATCTACTCACATAATAAGTGATATAGAGCCAATTTTGGATATAGCAATTTTTTTAAAAGAAGGGGAGATTACTCTTTGTGATGACGCGGACAAAATCCGAGAAGAACACAGCCTATCCCTGGATGGACTATTTAGGGAGGTATTCAAGAATGTTTATTAAAACTTTAAAGTATGATTTTTTGTTCAGCAAAAATACCTTTTTAATGATGGCTGCCTTGATGATTGGGGTTGCTGTTATAATAAAAATTATATCTTTGTTTGTTGTTGATATGGTATTCGGTATCTTTGCATTTGAGACGATATCAGGGCTTAGTGCGCTCATTACTTTTTTGGTTGTCATAATGATTACCGGGTCCCATATTTTGCAATTTTTTCAAAAAAACTTTTTTGATGATGCGGGATATTTGATGCTTACCTTGCCAGTGACAAGAGCTAAACTCCTTTTATCAAAAGTTGTTGTGGCAATGATATGGTTTAATTTTATGCTGTTAGTTGGCATTATTGCATCATTTATACTTTCTTGGGCACAGCATCTTGAGATGTCTTTGACAGATATCACATCGCCTATAAACTTGCCAGGATTTATAACCCTTTTGGAAATAAATATTATTGCACTGTTTATTATTTTAGCGATATTCTTTACCGTGACCCTATCCAACTGCATAATCGGGCAGATAAAATTACCGAGCGGAATTGCTGGCATTTTTACCTTAGCATATGGAGGCTTTGTATTATGGCTAGGAGTGCGACTAGGAATGCGTCATTCGGAGTGGGTCAACTTTGAAGAGCGCATATATCATTATGGGGATTATGGGAGTTATGGTGGAGTCTCTATAATCCACAGCAGCATACGCCAACGCGAAACGGGTATAGCAATAGGCCGTATCGCTATTGGTGATACGGCCTACTTTGATGTATTTATATGGGGTATGGTGCTTGGTATGGCGGTTTTACTTCTTTTTGTGACATATATACTGCTAAACAAACGAGTAAGCCTAGACTAATCTATTAGATATCCTTGTTGCACCAACGGATTGCATTCTCCAATAACTTTTGAAACTCAGGATTTAACCATACATCCAAGTGATGCCCAGGGGTTAGCATACATACTCGCCCTTTCCCTTGGGTGCGTACATAAACGGACGGTGCGATTTTTGCAGGAGAATTAAAATACGGCTCGTCTTCATATAAATCAGGATTGCCTTGAGGGGCTGCATACCCTGCGGCAAGGATATCTACGTCATCTTTAAGGATTTCTAAGTGGTAATGTTCATCTTTTTCTGTAAAGGATCCTACACCTTGGGTAATAGGATGAGGCTTTATGACTTGTACAGTTACCGGGCAGTCTGCGGGATGGAAATGAAAGCGACTACCGATTAGTTCGTCTAGTTTTTGTGTGTTTGCGCCAGGTACTGTGCCGTTGTGAGTTACAAGTAGTCCGCCGCCATTTTCCACATAAGATACAAATGCACTTTGGATAGCATCCGTTTTCCACGAAGTTTCGTCATCTTTGCATATATGGTCGGCGGTTGCCATAACTACTACATCGTAATTTGGCAAAATGCCAGGATCAAACTCACTGGCGTTTTTTATAGCATCGTAAGTGATGCCTTTTTTCAAGAGCGGTTCCATGCCTTTTATTGGCACCTCGCCAGGGTGATGGAAATCATCACATAATAATAAAACTCGCATAAAGCCTCCTTTAGAAGTTGAATACAGCATCTTATACGATTCTCGAAAATCATCGTCGACAACGCATCGCGAAAAACGGCTTAAAGCCGCCGATTTTCCGCTCGGTTGTCGACGTGATTTTCTGAGATTCGTATTAATTGACAATTCGTATGCCGTATAATACCATAAACTCAGTAATTCTATCACAAAGGAGAGATAAAATATGAACAGCATACCAACACCCCATATCACCTCCAAAGAGGATCAATTTGCAAAAACTGTCCTTATGCCTGGTGATCCCCTACGAGCCAAATTTATTGCCGAAAATTTTTTAGACAACCCTGCCCTTATTAACGAAGTCAGGGGGATGCTTGGCTTTACTGGTACTTACAAAGGTAAACCGGTGTCTGTAATGGGTAGCGGTATGGGAATGCCGTCAATGGGCATATATTCATACGAACTATTCAATTTTTATGGTGTGGACAACATCATAAGAATAGGTTCTGCCGGTGCAATCTCTCTTGACTTGGATCTTGGGGATATAGTAATGGGCATAGGTGCATGTACAGACTCTGGATATGCCAATATATATGGTAGGCCACCAGGGATATTTACGCCCACCGCATCTTATTCGTTAATAGAAAAATGCAACCAATCAGCCGAAAAACTAGGTGTAAAATTAGTGGCTGGTAATATACTGTCAACCGATGTGTTTTACACAGAAGATAATCTGGAAGGCGCAAAAGCCTGGCAACGACTGGGAGTGCTTGCAGTAGAAATGGAAGCGGCAGCACTTTATACAAATGCCGCAATCGCAGGCAAAAACGGCCTTTGCATTTGCACAATATCGGACACCTTGTTTACAGGCAAAGCCATGTCGGCCGAAGAAAGGCAGACATCGTTTACGCAAATGATGGAAGTCGCACTAGGGATCCTATAATCCATGCTAAAAGTCAAAAACCTTACAAAGTCCTACGCTACAAAACAAGGCCCACTATATGCACTAGACGATGTGTCTGTAGAAATAAATAAGGGTGAGATCTTCGGATTTATTGGTCTAAGTGGTGCAGGCAAAACATCGCTTGCCCGTTGCGTTTCTGCATTAGAAAAAGCCGACTCTGGCGAAATACGGCTAGACGGCATAGACATCACCAAGCAAAGAGGCGCTGCACTAAGGCAGACGCGCAAAAAAATGGGTTTTGTGTTTCAACATTTTAATCTGTTGATGAACTCTACAGTGTTCGAAAACATTGCTTTTCCACTGCGTATAGCCAAAAAATCAAAAAGCCATATCCAAAATCGTGTAAGCGAAATGTTGGAGCTAGTAGGTCTTACAGATAAATCCGACGCCTATCCTGCAACCTTGTCGGGTGGTCAAAAACAGCGTGTAGGTATAGCCAGGGCCTTAGCTGCGGAGCCAGAACTAGTAATCTGTGATGAGGCTACATCGGCTCTTGATCCGGATACCACAAAGTCAATCCTTACGCTGATAAAACAAATTGGAGCTAAAACGGGGGTGACATTTTTAGTAATCACTCACGAAATGGACGTAATTAAAGAGCTATGTACCCATGTAGCTGTTATGGAAGATGGCAAAATAATAGAACAAGGTCCAGTGCTTGATGTGCTAACTACGCCCAAAACCCCGACTGCAAAACGCTTCTTTTCCAAAGACTATGTAGATGCCGCATGGTTGGATGAAAACACATCAAAACGGCGTGTTTTTCGGGCTGTGTTTATTGGCGAAGCGGCAAGAAAGTCATTTATCCATGACGTAATCCGTAAGTTTGAAATAGAGCTGTCAATCTTGTCTGGTAACATAGAAAATGTAGGCGGCACGATGGTAGGTTCATTGATACTAGAAATTATAGGTAGCAACGAAATCCTGACACAAGTGCAAGAATATTTTCATGAAAACAATGTGGAAATAAATGAGTTGTAAAGTATGAAAATATGTGTATAAAGAAAAATAAAAAACAGTCCCCCCAATCCGAAATCACGATTTTCAGCTTGGGGGACTGTTTTTATATTACCATTTTACAACATACCTCGATCTTCCCGGTCATTGGAAAAAGATCTACAGGTTGTACCATTTCTAGTACATAACCATTTTGGGTCAATCTTTTTACATCCCTTGCCAAAGTTGCAGGGTCACATGATATATATATGACCGTTTTTATCTTAGCAGCTATTATCGCGTCCAAAAGCGCATTATCACAGCCTTTTCTTGGCGGGTCTAGAAATATGACATCGGGTGTTTTGTCACTTTTTGTTAATAGCTCTGGTATAACGTCCTCAGCAAGACCGCAGATAAAACGGGTATTTTCGATCCCGTTTAGCTCAGCATTTTTTTTGGCATCATGTATCGCTTCGTCCACAACATCAACGCCAATAACCTCTAGTGCATGATGAGCAGCTTGAAGTGCCACACCGCCTACTCCAACATGCGCATCTATTACAATTTGGCTACCGTCCAAGTCGGCAGCCTGGATGGCAATCTGATAAAGACATTCTGTTTGTACCGGGTTAATCTGAAAAAATGACGGTGCAGAAAGCTGATACCAAATATCGCCGATGCGTTCCTTGATAAACCCTTCGCCAGTGACAACCCTAAAATGGCTGCCCATTATAGTGTTGCTCTTTGTATTATGACGACTAACAACAAAGGTTGTTGCACCAGCTAGTGCAAATGCTTCGGTCAGATCGTTTTCATGAGGGACTCCGTTTCCGTTTACTACAAGTATCACCATAACTTCATCTGTTGCACGACTCGTCCTTATAATGATATGACGCATTAATCCCTTATGAATTGTTTCGTCATATGCAGATATATCATGGATCTCCATATGCTTTTTTAAGATCGTAAGCATGTCAACATGAATAGGATGCTGTATTTCGCATTTTTCTATTGGGATTATCCTGTGACTGCGTGGAGCATACATACCTATTTCAAATCCACCACCAAGTTTTGGCACTATAGGAAATACAGCTTTGTTGCGATACGGTTGCGGTTTGTCCATGCCAATTACACTTTCTACAAGAGGGCTTTTTATGCCGCCAATCTTTGTAAGTGCGTCTATCACAATGTTGCGCTTAAAATCCAATTGAGCACTATATTCGCAGTGCTGCCATTGGCAGCCCCCGCATTTATCAGAAACTGGACAAGTGCTTTTTATGCGGTGAGGTGATGGTTCTTGTATTTTAACAATTTTGCCGTAGCCATATGTCTTTTTGACTTTAACCACACGCACAGTGAGCTTGTCTCCAGTGAGACCTCCTTCTGTAAAAATAACGAAATCTTGTACCTTGCCTATCCCAAAGCCCTTGTTGGTTACATTTTCTATGTGTATGGTAACTATGTCATTTTTCTTGATCATCTCTACTCCTTTGTCATTAATTGCTTAATCAAAGTCTGACCGTCTGAGATATCTGTTCATGGGCTTGATGTATCCAGTCCATGGCCCTGGAGTCTTGTCACTATCAAATGTTTCTTCGTAAATTTTTAGTTTCGCATCCATGTTATCGGCATAATGCAAAAGTATTGCTTCTGTTGTACAAGGTAATTTGGGAGAACCGTACTCATATTCTCCATGATGGGAGATTATGCAGTGCTTTATCATGCTTGCAAGTTCATGGCTAAAACCTGGTATTTTTGCAGTTTCTAATGTCACCATTTCGCAACCCATAACAATATGCCCAAGCATTTGCCCGTCATCTGTATAGTCATTGATTGGCATCTCAGACAACTCATAAATTTTGCCTATATCATGAAGGAGTGCGCTACACAAAAGTATGTCCCTGTTTATATGTTTATATCTGCCGCTCATAAAATCACAAATCTCGGCAACAGCAAGCGTATGTTCCAACAAGCCACCCATATACGCGTGATGCATGTGCTTTGCTGCAGAGCGAGACCTAAACGCCTTGGCTCTGGATTCATCTTTTACTAAAATGTTTTCCAACAACTGGCGTATATGCGAATGGGTTATTGACTTTATAATCTCTAGTACATCGTGGTACAAAACATCTATGTCCTTTTCGGTCATTGGGATGTAATTGCCTGGGATATACTCCCCTTCTTGGCTGCGGCGGAGTTTATTTATTTTTAATTGCAATTCGTTTTGGAATGTAACAATATTGCCATCGATTTTTATCATATCCCCTTCATCAAAACTTTGGATATCATTGTTCATCTCCCAAATCTTGGCATCTATAGTACCCGTTTTGTCCACAAGCCTTAATGATAAATAAGTCTTACCAGATCTTGTTTTAAGACTCTGCTTTTGTTTGCACAAAAAGTGCTCGATTACATGTTCATTTTCTCGTAAATCTTCGATATAACGCATAGGATGTCCTTTCTGGGTGGGTTCACCTTGGAGGTAATCTTACAATTGTATTACATTAATATGAATCCATTATAACACTCATGGTTATTAATCGTCAGTGTCTTGTAAATCCACCCAGTATAATGTAATATCAGCATGAAAAAGAATTTAAACTAGAAGGAGATATATATGAACGAAGTCGAAAAAAGAAGTAATCTGTTGGGACTTATTATTTTATTTTTTGTCTTTACATTAACCGGGATATTACTGAGTTTTTTTTATGTAATATTTCAAACAAGTGCGACAGATATCTGGGCCAACATAATAGGCACTTTTGTTATTAGTGGTGTCCTTGCCGGGATAGCTTGGGTAATTAAGCGGCTACTCAAGATCACAAACAATGCGATGGCACTTTTGGTTGTAGCTATTGGTATCGTTATTGTGTTGTATGTCATGTGGAGCATGTGGTTTGTATCTATGTTCGAATTTTATTATGGTACAGGCCAACTTTTTGGCATAAGAGACATAGGTACATTGTTTGCAGAAACACGAGCAATGGTTTTTGATAGCCCCGAGTTTATGAACTTTTTGCGACATTTTAACGAGTACGGTACCTGGACTATAAATGATAACGCCTGGACGGGTGCTATATTATGGGTTGTATGGGCTGGCGAAACACTAATAATCCTGTCTATCCCACTACTTGCTGCATACGCATCTGCTGGTCTGTTTATATCAGAGATTGGTGCATGGGTAGAAGAAAGACTTATGAATTATGGTTTTACTGCTTTTGACGATCATGAACTCGATCGTATCGGCATGGGAGAAATCGACCCAATACTAGAAAAACCGCTAGAAACCCGCAATGGATCAATGAACGCCGTTGCAGTATGCTATCACAAAGGCGAAGCCACAGATTTTATAGCAGTATATAAAGCCCATTGGGATAAAGAAGGGGCTTTAAGCAAAGGTCGCCATATCATGACCGTTAATATTGGTGCCGAGAAAATTGACACACTTGACAGTGGTCTGCAAGCAAAACATTATCCATCAATGGCAAAAAAATCTGAATCGCCAGTCGAGCCAATAGCGCAAGAAGCTGCATCTGACGAAATGTTAGAAACACCAAACGATCCCGTCGTAAACAAAGAGCCCGCTATTGATGATACTAATATGCAAAACGGATCAAACGATATCCTTGATTAATACGTGTTCGATAAATTGCCAACACATAAGGAATACCAGCCATCTCCATTTTAGGAGATGGCTTTACATAGAATCTAGGAGAATGTTATGAAAAACCCAATAAAACAGACGATAATCGTAAGAGCATTATGTATTATCGTGTTGTTGACTGCGTTCATATCGGCTTCGGTTTTGGTTGTTGCTGCGCTTGATGAACCTCCTTTTATAACGGTACGCTTTGCGCCGAGTCCAGGCAGCTTTGAAGATACGAACGACTACATATATACAGGCCGTTTTGGCTTTAGAATAAATGACTTCCCCACACCCGAGGCCCCTGATGGCTACGTTTTTGTTGGTTGGTTTTCTAATGGGACACAGATAACGGGTCCTGTTGCTGCTACGAGAAGCGTTACATTATTGGCTGCATATGCTCCATTTCAGAACCCATATGATACAACCAGGTTTGCAATTGTATATGATCCAGGTCTAGGTCAATTACCAGAAGGAACATCACATATCCTGGCTCATCTATATGGTACGCCGCTTATAAATTTGCCAGTCCCTGTAAAAAACGGGTATAGTTTTGCTGGCTGGATGTGGGAAGACGAATTAGTGTCTACTCCCGTTATCGTGCGAGGAGACATGATATTAGAGGCAGCATGGGTACCAGTTTCAGATAACCCGCGACCGATACCACAATCAAGCCTTGTGGAGATACCTGCACTAAATTTTGTTGTTGCATTCAATCCATTTCCCGGGACATTTTTGGGAGGTGAACGAGGTTTACGTTTTGGTCGTGGTGCTTCAACAGTTCGGCAAATACCGGAGGAGCCTATCCGTAGAGGTGCTGTATTTGTTGGATGGGAGCTTCCTTGTGGTCTAGCGTTTGAGCCAACAACCCTTATGCGTGAGGATGTAATGCTCACCGCTGTGTGGGATACAGACTCTGGTCTGGAAGAAAATCATTCCCACATCATGTCATCAGAGCCAAGGCATAACCCACAAACAAGCCCAATAAGGATGAGTATAGCACTGCTTTGTGCTGTAGTAATGATTGTATTTGGAATGTACAGTATAATGAAGCTAACCGGCAAACAAAATACAGCCTCTAGCAAATACAGTTCAGAAATGATGCGCCATATACGAGAATTGCGGATAGAAATAAAGAGTAAGCGTAAGAGGTAATACGAATCTTAAAAAATCATGTCGACATCCGAGCGGAAAATCGGCGGCATTAAGCCGTTTTTGCGATGTGTTGCCGACGATGATTTTCGAGAATCGTATAATATATAACAATTCCCCCTTTAAACGGTCTCGTCAGAGCCGAAAATCGCGAATGCTTCAACGCGTTTTCGGCGACAGACGAGGCCGATTTAAAGGTGAATTGCTATAAAAAAGAGCGGTTGCACTTGGTGACAAATCACCAGGCAAACCGCTCTTTTTGTTGTATAAAGAGGTTACGCGAAAACCTCATATTGTATTTTTCTATTATGGGCCAACAAATATATTGTCCAATTCAGGTAAAAAAATAATTTCTGAGTTTTTGTTCATAGCGTCAAATCCTAGCAGTATAGCCTCGAGTTGTCTATCCTCTAGTGAATGTTCATCATTTCTTAGCACAAGGATATGCTTTGCCCCAAGCAGCTCTTCATCCTCTCCGCCCCACAAAAAACGTGAACCTGTCATTACATTGTCGGGATCTGGCTCTACTCTCATGATTATGTGGTACCCAAAGTCTGTGCGCACGATACCGCTTATCTCGCCAATTTCTAGGTCAAGAACTGCTGCTTCAAAAGGCTCAACCATATCCCCTACAATAAATGTATAGCCGTTTGGATATGACTGCATACCTGGATCTTCGCCGTACATCATGATCAAAGTAGAAAAATCTTCCCCAGCCAGTACCATTTCCATTAGTGCGGCAATCCTTGCATCGGCATCACACTCTATAACCTCTGGCATAAATTCTTCAAAAGGCAAAAATTCTACTGGGTTTGTCATTAGCAAGTTAACGAGATGATCCAATGTCGCATGTATCCCGAGGACTTGAATCAAATGTTCCATATCTCTAAGGCCTTCTTGTTCCAGCATAAAATAAAACATATCTGCTCCATTTTGTTCAAGCAGTGTGGTGATTTGCATCTCGATTATTGCCATGTCATCTTCGGTCAGTTCGACACCAATTTGACGAGCATAATCCAAGATCAGTACCAATTCTGCTGTGAGTCTTACGGCTTCTTCTCGCACCAGGCGGGCAAAACTTACGCCTGGTTGGACTTCCTCGTCAAAATCAATTTCGTTAAAATCAATACTTGGGGCTAAAGAGGGATCCAATTTATCCAAGTTTGGTGGGAAATACTCCCATGCTAAATGTGTTTTTGCCCGATTCAATTCAAACTCTACATCTTGTGCCCAGATATCGACACCATTAACGGTTGCAACAACAAAGTCGTTTGTCCTGTCGATTTCGGCGTTTCCCCTAATAGGAATATAAACTTCGACTTCATCGGATGAGTCTTGATCATCGTCATCATTATCATCTTCATTGTTAAAAAAATCATCAACCAAAGATGTCACATCTTCATCGTTTCCTGATATGTCAGATGTGCCATTGTCGCAGCTACTAAGAGCAAAAATACAGATTAACATGACGATTATAATACTAATTACCGTAATGCGATTGTTTATTAATGTTCTTTTGTTCATTTGATTACCTCCGTTTTTATGGACAATTTTTTGTATAAAATATTAGTATAGTCCTTCTACTTCAAATCCCATTTCGCGCAGTGTATCAAAAACGTTTACCTCCCGCGTAAGATGGGCTATCCCAACAGTTACAAAAAAAGTTGTAGGTTCCTCCGTTTGGGTAAGCAAATCAGCTATCTGCTGTGCAAAAAATGCTGACCGGTAGTTGCCAACGGTATGATGCCAATACCTTGCAAGTCCCAAACCACCGGCGGATATTTCACCTGCTGCGTATGCTTCATATGCATCTGCTAGTCCTAATCTTACCATATCTCTAAGGGTTTCTATATCTTGGATTTCGTATACATATGCGAGTTCTTCCGTTTCTTCCATCATGGTGTCAAAATCTGAAAAATAGCGTGCTGTAGCAATTTGATATTCGTCTGGCATACCTGATACAAATGCGATATGATCGTTAAAATCTGTAAGTCCAATAACGGGCCTACCCAGTTCTTCTGCGCGATTAAATACATACATATCAATACTATGATCAGAAGATAGGCCAAGGCTTGGCGCAATGATTTGATATAGTATCACTTCAGAAATAGTTGTGGGGCGAAAAACCTGCACTGCATCAGTATTTACAGGAAATGTACGCAAGTTAGCCATAAATATTTTGTATACATCTGGCGGCAAAAAAGTCAGCAATGTTTCATCATCAGAAAAAAGCATCATTTCCAACAGCAAGCATATACAGTCGTCTGCATCTGGGTCACAATCACAGTCATCACAATCCGATTCACATAGACAAGGCCCGCCTTCTGTACTCAAATCAATTTCAAATGCAAAGATATCTGCTCGCTCCATTGCCGCTTCGGCTGCAGGAGTCAGAGGATACCAACTTTCGCGACCTATGTGGATAGACCCCATAATATAAGCTCTGTTGTCGCCGTATTGTACAACAGACAATAGACCATGTATCCCACTTGCAGTTTCGTCTTGGTCTTGGGTTTCATATCCTTCATGTAAATAAGTTTCTTCGGCTTGGTTGTCTTGATTTTGTGATGCGTCGTTTTCGTTGTCATTATCAACAGCTTGTCCACATGATGCTAAAAACAATAACAAAAAAATACATACAAGTAATTTCATAATCTTACTCCTTTATATCTTTTATTAGAATTGTTACAGATGAGGTTTAAATCCTTCCCCTAGGACTTCTCTCACGTCTGCTACTATCACAAAAGCAGAATCATCTATTTCTGACACCAACTCTTTTAGTTTAACAGATTCCTTTGTGTTTACTACACAAATTAGCAAGTTTTTTTCTTTCTTTGTATACATACCCCTCCCTTTTAGTTCTGTTGCTCCTCTATCCAGGTTGTCTATTACGTGTTGGGCAATGGTATCAGTTTTTTCCGATATGATAAAAGCGGCTTTGGCAAAGTGCATACCTTCCATAACAGCTTCCATAACTTTGGTAGATACGTAGATAGCAGCAATTGCATACATTGTAGCAACAGGCCCAAAAACAACTAGCCCGATGATCACAATAAGAGCATCTACATAAAAGATAAGTTTTGCTACAGATATATGTTTAAAAAGGGAATAGTGAAGTATAGATCCTGCCAATGTCGTCCCGCCTGTTGTTGCCATTGCTCTAAGCACTAATCCGACCCCAATACCAGAGGCAACGCCACCAAAAATCGTAGCAAGGACAATGTCATGTGGAGGAGCTGGCAAAAACTGAACAATAAAAAATGCGAAGGACAAAAACAAAGTGGCAAAGGCAGACTTAATAATTTTTTCACCCTTTAATACCAATGCACCTACTATAAATAAAGGGATATTAAAAACAAGGTTTGTCACCCAGACTGGGATCTCTCTCCACCAGTTTGCAGAATGATATGCAATAATGACGCCGAGTCCGGAAACCCCGCCAGTTACCATGTTTTGTGGCTGAAAGAAAGCAACAACTGCATAAGCAAGCAAAAAGTCACCAAGCATGATAATAATATAATCTTTGACGAGTTTATATGCTCGTTCACTTTTAAACAGCTTTTTTATCAACGTATGACCTCCCATTACAAAGTATAGCCCATACAAACCGCGGAATGTCCAACATTCTTTTAAAGCGGCTAGGTTGACGTATGAGTCTATAGAGCCATTCTATCCCAACTTTGCGCATCCATGCCGGTGCCATTTTTATATTTCCTGCCATTATATCAATTGTACCGCCAAGGCATAAAGTCAGTTTTGCAGGTATATCCCGATGTTTATGTGCCCATATTTCGGAATGGGGCATCCCCCTGCATACCAACAGTATATCCGGTTTTAGTTGGTTTAGTTCATCCAGGATTATTTGCTCTTCTTCTTGGTTGTAATAACCGTGATGATACCCTACTACCATTAAGTTTGGAAATCGAGCTTCCATTTCATGTTTCGCTTTTTCGGGTACACCAGGCGCTCCCCCCAAAAAAAAGGCCGTAGTTTTTCGGTCCTTTTTTTTAAGCCTGGTAAGTAAGGCAAAAATAGTATCCACACCCCGCACTCTTGAGGGGATAGGTTTACGGATAAAACGCGAAGCAAGCACAATTCCTGTGCCATCAGCAAATCTATGGTCAGCCCCAATTAGCGCATCATAAAAAGCAGGATTGCGCCTTGCTTGCATTACACCCTCGGGGTTTGGGGTCACGATTATGTGATTTTTTGTTCCTTCAAGGTATGCTTCTAAAAGCTCGAGTGCGTTATCAATTTCTAGTGCATCAAAAGGTATGCCTAGTATATTAATGGTATCCATATTTCACCGACCTATATTTTTTATGATCTTTATAAAAGGTTTTTGCAAATTTCTCCATTGTGCATTGAGATTACCACAACTCTTGTAAAATTACGATATAATCGTAGAATAAATACTATACAACACCGCTTCTTATGCTAAGGAGAAAAATATGCTTGGTAAATTATATATTGTTGCAACACCCATCGGCAATTTGTCAGACATGACCCCTCGGGGGATTAAAGTCCTTACCAATGTCGATATAATTGCCGCCGAAGACACTCGTCATAGCCGCGTTCTTCTTTCACATTTTGGGATAAAGACCCCTACGTTTTCTTGTCACAAATTTAACGAAGACAAGCGCGGGGCTTTTTTTATTTCTGCACTCATGGATGGCAAAGATGTTGCGCTCATTTCTGATGCTGGTACACCATGCATATCAGACCCGGGACATAAACTTGTTGCTATGGCCGCAAGCGCTGGACTCGATGTCATATCCGTGTGTGGAGCCAATGCAGTTGCAGCAGCTCTTTCTGTTGCGGGTATGGATGCCAGTCAGTTTATTTTTCTGGGTTTTTTGCCGCGATCATTTGGTGAAATCGAAAAAATAATTGGTATGGTGTCATACCGCTTTTTTTATCCGATTGTGTTTTATGAATCACCTATGAGAATTGCAAAAACCCTTGTCTGGTTTGAGAAAAACTACCCTTATGCAGATGTATGCCTATGCAATGACCTGACCAAGAAGTTCGAAAGAGTGTACCGAGGTACCCCAAGGATAGTGCTTGACAATTTGCACTCAAATCAGAATGCTCAAAAGGGCGAATACACATGTGTGATACGCTTAAATATAAAGGAAGAACCCAAAGAAGTAGATGAGCTATCAATCGAAGCGCAGCTTATAGATATTATTGTAAAGGAAGGCTGCACCCTAAAAGACGCGGGGAATCTTTTGCACAAAAAAAATAATGACTATGGTAAAAAAGCTATATATGCAGCATCTTTGCGCTTGAAGGAGTTGTTATGATGAATGAATTGACATTACAAAATGGTTCGATTGCCTTGCCTGCCTTTTTCCCAGATGCAACTAGGGGAGTGGTACGTACTGTTGACAGTAAGGATCTAGTGGATTGCGGTGTACAAGGCCTTGTCATGAACACATATCACTTAAGCACAAAACCTGGCGCTGCTACGATAAAAAGCCTTGGCGGACTACATTCGTTTGCCAGCTGGGACAGGCCGATAATCACAGACTCTGGCGGATTCCAAGTTTTTTCCCTTATCCGGGAAAATGCATCCCTTGGTGAAATACGTCAAAATGAAATTATCTTTAGGCGCGATGGTAAAAAAAGCACTCTGTCTCCAGAAAAATGCATACAATATCAATTGGCATACGGCTCGGATATTTTGATGGCACTAGATTATTGCACCCATCCGGACGACTCAAGCGACATCCAAACAAAAGCCGTCGATACAACAATCCGTTGGGGTAAGCAGTGTATGGATACTTTTCTCCGGCAAAAAAAATCAACGGCACATTTGTTTGGCATTATCCAGGGAGGTAATGATAAAACCCTCCGCAAGCATTGCGCCGAGGCACTCATGCAGATTGGTTATTCCGGTTTTGGATTTGGAGGCTGGCCTCTCACAAAAGATGGACAACTCACAGAAGATATCCTGGCGTATACAGCAGAACTTATCCCTTCGCACATGGTAAAATACGCTATGGGGGTTGGAAGACCAGAAAATATTGTTGCATGTGTAAAAATGGGATATAACCTGTTTGACTGTGTAATCCCAACTCGTGAAGCGCGTCACAACCGTTTATATATATACAAAGAAGATTTTGAATCATGGTCTGATGTGGATTTGTCACGGGATTTTTATCAATATATATATCCTTTGGATGATGTCTATAGGCGTGATCCGCGCCCTATATCTTCGCTTTGTGACTGCTATACATGCACCAATTATTCGCGGGGTTATATCCGGCATCTGCTTAGTATAGGAGATGGGTTGGGGCTGCGCCTTTCGACTATTCATAATTTGCGGTTTTATACTATGTTGATGGAGAAGCTAAGATGAAAAAGTATTCGGGGGTATACCAACCGCTTATAGCTCGGCTGACACAAGAAGGAGCTAATAATTCTAAAGCAGTAAAAACCAAGTTACATCAAGTATACGGAGCGTACACACAAGAAAATGGATATAAAAAGGCCACAAAAATACTTGATGAACTAATCAAAGAAGAAAGGATACCAGGTCATGTACACAGTGATATACATGAAGTATCCAAAATGCTACTGGGCTTGCATACATCGACAAAAGAGCGGTTGCCGTTTTATGATGAATTTTATGGCTTTATACTAGAAAATACCGGTCCGATTAAATCAGTTTTGGATATAGGATGTGGTTATAATCCGTTTTCTGTACCACTGATACAAATTAAACTAGAAGCCTATTTTGCCGTAGATATTGATGTCAGGGTTGCTAATTTGATAAACCATTTTTTTGTGATTCTTGGCTTACCACCCTATGCAAAATGTGCAGATCTGGCAGTAGAAATCCCAAAAGAATCAGCCGATATAGCACTTGTTTGTAAACTGCTACCTGTGTTAGAAGCACAATCTAGTGGTAGCGGGTTTTCTTTATTACGACAATTAAACACTAAATATCTTTTAATCACTTACCCACTCAAGAGTTTGGGTGGCAGGGAAAAAGGTATGGCAAAAAATTATTCTGCTACTTTTGAAAAGGCTGTAAACGAAGGGCAATTAGCACCATTTACACTAATAAACCAAAAACAAGTCGGTCACGAAATGCTATATCTTGCATCAAAATAATAGTAAAATATAAATGCCCATATTTATTGAGTATTTTTATATAAAGGATGATCCCATGAACAAATTTTTCAAATCCCATTTGATACGAAGTATTTGGCCATACTTTGTACTAGCACTTGCTGTTATAATTACATTTCATGTTGTGTCTGAAATAAGTGTTTTGTGGGGGGGATTGTCACGAGTCTGGGGCATTGTTGCTCCGTTTTTTTCCGGCCTTATTTTGGCTTATATCTTAAACATGCCCTGTGGTGCAATTCAACGTCTTTTAAAACGAACCAACAACAACATAATCATAAAACGCAGCCGTCCTATTGCTGTTTTGATTCTTATGATTAGTATCGTCACCTTGATTGTGTTGACTCTCAACTTAGTTATCCCTGCAATTACTCGTAGTATCGGACAATTTGTTAATGAGTTTGACTCTTATCAGCAACAGTTGCAAAACTTTATAGTATGGCTAAATAATTTGGAGTTACCAGATTTTATCCCAGTAATTTATCTTGATGATATCTTCGAAATGATTCGTGAGTTTACTCAAGAACTTGCAGCCGGCGATATTGTAGCCTCTGTGTTTGCAGGTATTGGTGGATTTGCCGGCGGTGTCTTTAGGATCTTCCTTGCAATTGTTTCTGCCATTTATTTTCTTACAGAAATGGAACGATTGCATGCTTTTTCCATCAGGCTAATTGCAGCCATGTTTTCAGAAAAAAATGCAGCCACAATACGTAAATATTGCGGCAAACTCAATTTCAATTTTAAGCAATATATCTATGTACAAACAATTGATGGCCTGATTTTGGGTAGTCTTATGACTGTTTTGCTATTGATATTTCGATCTCCATACGCGCTTATATTAGGTCTTATGCTTGGGATTGTAAATTATATCCCTTACTTTGGATCCATCTTTGGCACGCTTGTTGCTGCTGTTGTAATGGCGTTTACACAGGGACTTGGTACCGCAGCGTTTGCGTCTGTATTCATGTTTGGACTCCAACAGCTAGATGGCAACTTTATTCAGCCAAAACTCATGGGCGGTTCATTTTCTCTTAGTCCGCTACTGGTAATTATCAGTGTGACTGTAGGTGGAGCATATGGCGGGATATTAGGGATGCTAGTAGCGATTCCTATTGTGGCACTATTAAAGGATATCCTGGACAGCTATATAGAACACCGGGAAGCCCAAAAGGCAGAAAGATCAGAAGTATCAGAAGATGAAGAAACAGAAAATGGAGCTACTTGGCTATAATCCTACGCACCAACCCAAACAATGCCCTAAGGGGTGCCGACTCGAAACGTTTGCTCACTTTCTTAAGTGCTGCACGAATAGGTATAGATTGAGGGCATATCTTTTCGCATTTGCCACAATCATTGCAATTTCTTGGACTGTTGGGCTTTTTTGTTATGATTGCAGTTGTAGTCGCATACAAAAAAGCACCCCGCACAAAACCCTGTCCATAACTTGTATTGTACGCACTCAGGCAAGCAGGGATATTAATACCCACTGGGCAGGGTAAGCAGTAATTACAACCGGTGCAATAAAATTTATATGATTTTTGAAATATTTCCATCACGTCGGTATAAACAGCCAGATCATTTTGCGAAAGAGGCCTAAATGCATCTACAGATGCAATGTTGGCCTCTAATATTTGTGTACTCTTCATACCGCTTACTGCAACTGTGACTTCTGGTTGGTTCCACAACCACCAAAGGGCCCAATCCGCGGCAGATATTTTTGGATTTGCTTTTGTAAACTTGTCTTTTGCTTGTTTGGGTAAGCCAGTAACAAGTCCTCCTCCAAGTAAAGGTTCCATTATAAAAACGGGCATACCTTTTTTGGCAGCGGCTTGGAGACCTGTTTTCCCGGCTTGATAGTTTTCTCCATAATAGTTGTACTGTATCATGGTAAATTCCCAAGGGTACGAATCCAAAATCTTGATAAAGTCGTCGCAAGTACCATGATAAGAAAATCCTATCTGACGGATTTGACCAGTAGCCTTTTTTTGAACTATCCATTCCTCGATGCCCATGTCTTGTAACGATTTCCACTGAGAGTAACCAGAAACACTATGCATAAAATAATAGTCAATGTAATCTGTCTTAAGTCTGCGCAATTGTTCATCAAAATATTTATCAAAATCAGCTGGGGATTTGCATCTGCTAATGGGCAATTTTGTAGCGATGAAAACATCTTTGCGTCTGTTGTGCTTTGCCAATATCTCTCCAAGTGTGACTTCACTACCCGGATATATATAAGCCGTGTCAAAGAAATTGACACCACCATCGATTGCGGCAAGAACTAAGGCCTCTGTTTCTTTTTTATTAAAAGGAAAGCGCATACATCCAAGTCCCAAAACTGAAAGCATGTTGCCTGATTTATTATCCTTGCGGTATTGCATGTCTGCCCCCTTATTTGTAGATCATTGTACCAATCCCTTGATCACTCAGTAGTTCTATCAAAATGGAATGTGGTACTCGCCCATCTAGTATATGTGCTCGGGGTACCCCGTCGCGCACTACATCGGCGCAGCAGTCAACCTTGGGTATCATGCCCCCAGATATGATTCCACTCTGTTTGAGTTTATCCACTTCGTCAAGGTTTACCTCGGGTATAAGAGTGTTTTCGTCTTTTGGATCTCTTAGTATCCCCCTTACATCTGTAAGTAGAATTAGTTTTTCGGCACCAACGGCTACAGCTAGTTTTGCAGCAGCACTATCTGCATTTATATTGTACATAACCCCAGGCTCTTCTCCGCAGGCTACAGTAGAAATTACAGGGATATATCCACCAGTCAATGCTATAGAAATTGGTTCCGGATTGACCTGTGTAAGCTCCCCTACAAAGCCTAAATCTTCATTTGAGATGAGCTTTTTGGCAACAAGCATACGCCCATCGATCCCAGACAGGGAAAGTGCTTTGCCGCCATGGTCTCCAATCAACTGTGCGAGAGACTTGCTTATCCTGCCGCAAAGCACCATTTGCACGGCCTCCATAGTCTCTTCATCAGTATAGCGTAAACCGTTTACAAAACGAGGTTCTTTTCCGATTTTACCAAGCAGCTCATTAATTTCTGGGCCACCGCCATGTACTACTACGACCCGGATGCCAACCAAGGATAATAAAACCACATCGGCAATAACCTGCCGACAAAGCTCGTCAGATTTCATAGCCCCGCCGCCATATTTTACAACCATTGTCTTGCCGTGATAGCGGCGGATATAAGGCAGTGCTTCAGACAGGGTATGCGCTTTTTCTATTGTTGTTGACATTACTACCTCCGATGAGTTGTTATAAACGATGCTCTTTAATTAAAATGAAAGGACACCTATATTTGGTTATAGTAATCCCCCTTTTAACTGGTGAATTACTATACATTGGCGAATGATAGCATGATGGATTTCATACGGTCAACAATATATATTAAATGCATGTTTTATGGAAAATCAAGATTCCATAAAATTATAACTTGCCCGAGTGAAGCTGATGCTAGATATATGTTAATGTGCCTGGTGGGTTGTTTCTTTTTGAAAACCACACAATCACATTTGTGATATTTATGCATAAAGGCTATTACCTGTGAAACAG
>Ga0123355_10004671_pt1 | contig 19949 bp, 11 predicted proteins | sample TergutEmb28metaG_3_FD_89872 | JGI IMG/M metagenome (GOLD analysis project Ga0123355, IMG submission 89872) | Embiratermes neotenicus P1 segment gut microbial communities from Petit-Saut dam, French Guiana - Emb289 P1 | ecosystem: Host-associated > Arthropoda: Insects > Digestive system > Gut ...
GTATATACCATGTTTAAAATATTCAGTACCTATATTTGTTGAATAAATATATAAAAAGCAACGTTTAGAGGTTAGCGGTGCGGTGCGACCACTATAGTCGTCGTTAGGCGTCTAAGGGTTAATTACAAAGAGTACAGTGCTAAAAATCAGTACACTTGAGCTGCTGAAATGTGAATGAAACTCCCTCTAATCAAACAAGTCACATTCGTAACATCAATTTCAGTTGTCTTCAGAAAGATTCGGCCTCACAACCAAACGTAACATGAACAAATGCCCACTTATCTGATGCTCACTAAATGTAACCTGAACATACACCAACTTATCTGGTGATAACACAATCACGGGTTGTGCCAGGGAACCAAAAATGAACCTTTCTCAGGCCTGATTGCACACAGGGATTATTCTATTCTGCAAGCACCAGTTTGACCTGTATCATCTGGAAATACAGGACTTCAAAATTCCCATTACTTAGGGGGTGAAGGGGGTGGTGGCTGGAATGTAGCTTGGAAGAACATAATACTGAGAAATGCAATACTTGGCCAGCTGTGTGCACACACGCATGCATGCACACACACACACACACACACACACACACATACACACACACACACACACACTACCAGTGTAATGCACAGTGAATAAAGGTTCATTACTACTATGTACATTCTGCTTACAAGTAAATGGTATATAAATATATATGTGTTTTCTTCCCTATGGAACTAACAGAATTTATCTCAAACATTCATTAAACTTCATGTTGGTGAGCAAGCACGTTATGTTTCGTCATTCAACAGCTGGGGAACAGTGGATCAGTTTGTGTTCACATCTGTTAAAAAGTCACATTATTATTGTATGTCACGGCCTTTGATAAATTGTAATTTAAGTTTTAAGCTTACCATAGCCTGGCGGTGATGGAATCGCATTGCCGCTTTCTCTGCTTTCTTGGTGTAAAGGAGTGTAAAGAGGAAAAGAAGAAAAAATTAATGGAACAAAATAAAGAAATAACCACCATAGCTAAATGTTAAATGGCAGGTTAAGTTCTCCTTCTGAGTACTTCATAACTTACATTTGCATGTGAAGAAAGAACTGATAAAACAAAGCAAAAAATACAAGCACAAAAATAAGGACTGGTTCTATTAAACTCAAAGCCACACTTGCATATTTTGACACACACACCATTAAATTCATAACTGCTTTTAATATCTGTAAATATAATATGGGGTGACACTATCTTTACATGTTCAACAATGTATCTCAAAACATCAAACCTACCTACAGCAATGAAAGTTTCAGGATAAAAAGAACAAAATTCACCTAGCAGTAGGCACTGATTGCCCTGAAGAAAGCAAAGTGGTCACCAATGACAATCCACTGTATAACATTTGTCCACACACTGATTCACATGTACGTGGCAGGATGCAAACTGCCCCTCCACAGAAGTGCAATGGAGTACTAAAATATAAAATTTTAACCTCTACCAATGAACTTGCAATCCTTTACTTATAATCTGATAAACCAATGACTGGAAAATTTGTGTTCTTTGTGGGTAAATCCTTTTAACTCTCACTGAGCATGCATAAATGTCTGATGGAATTTGCCATCTCTTTGACAATGTTAGGTCATCTGTAAACTGACGGTTGGTTTATCATGCCTAAGGTCTGCATGGTGCTCAACATTCTGACAATGGGAGGTTATCTGCAAAATTAAGGTTGGTTTATCATACTTAAGGTCTGCATGGTACTCCAACATTTTGAAAATGGGAGGTCATCTGTAAACTAAAGGTTGGTGTATCATACCTAAGATCTGCATGGTACTGAGCACTGGGAGGTCATCTGTAAACTGAAGGTTGGTTTATCATACCCAAGGTCTGCACGGTGCTCAACATTCGTATTGTGTGGCCTTCTTTGTTTATCCAAGTGAACACTCTGGCAGGTGGATACCCACCCAGCATGTCTCATAACCCACATCCAAACATGCAGATGGACTATGGCCACAGACTTCCTTTTGTGAAATTAATGACTGCAACCAGCTTTCTGCATCTGCATCACAATGCTACTGCAACTACACTGCATACAGTAGAAAGCTCACACAGAATGGATGCATACAAAGCAAACTACAGATGTTGTTTTCTATGTCCTGAAGCTTTCTGTGGTGGAGATTCTGAATTTTTAAAATACATTTTACAAATGTAAAGATCATACATCACCGCCCAGTATCTCTAAATTTTGTTTTTCTTGGGTTTTGTCCATCAACTATGTAAGAAACTCTCGAACAGTATCCTCTTACATAACACCAAGGTCACACATTCTGTGGTTTGCCAAAAAAAAAAAAATAAAAAAAAAAATACAATAATAATCTAAGTACTTTTCTTTCAAGGCTAGACAAAAACAGTGACACAGGCTGAGCTCAACTGTTCCCTACTAACAGGTAGTTCTAACTACACTCTTGTCTAACCAGAGTAACCAAACACCATTGAACATGCCTTGATTGCACTTCCAGAACTAGGGAACAAAACAGAAATTTATGAATAAATGTACTAATGAAAAGTGCCTGCACACAAATCTCAGCATTTATTCCTTACTGCAAACTGCACTTTGGTTGATGAAGACTTACTCTTTCTAACCAAAAGAACAACTACTACTTGCTATAGAGTCAATATGAGCTTTGAAATACAGTACTCATACTATCAACACAACTGACTATTGATCTATGTTTCAAAGTCTGTCTTTTGTCCATCCATACTAGCTTCTGACAGTACAACCACTGATCTCTGCAACAGACCATGGGAAGCTAATCATAGGCAGATTCCAAAGTACATATTTAGGGATCTTAATGTACTTCCTTAGAGGCTACTGTGTACTGAGTGTCTAAACTTGACTGTGGGCTTTTTGGCACTTCAATGAAAATTCCAATATTCTGTAGTTTTTCACTGTGCATACATAATATAAAACTTTCTACTTATAAAGTGGAACATAAATGATATCTATATCACATTTTAAGGCCTATTTGGAACATAATAATTATTCATGAGGTGTGTGTGTGCATGTGGATGATACAGAGTACTACACCTGTGAAGGATCTTATCACAGATTGTTACATGCCTGCAATAAAAGTTGTAGTGTATTACAAATATTATAACATAGGTACAGGAAAATGCATCTATAGTGGCAAGTGGCAAACTTTGGTTCCATTCAAAGCTGGCCAACTTATCCAAGTGGCTAACTTATGGAAAGCACATGACAGTAATGCCAATGTTTTGTCCAAACTTGTAGAGAAAGGAAGGCTGGGTGGAATCAGGTAGTTCTACTAATGAATGAGAATTTCAGCCCGTGTACAGTACGATACAAGCAATATACAACTCTTCAGGTCGGCCAACATACGGAGGTTGAACTTACACAGAAAGCATAGCACTAAATGTGAAACTGTGGCATGGATTCAAGATAAGCAGGTGACCAAGTTATACAGTAATAACCATGTGTATCACAGGAATTTTCTGGTTACACAAAAGCATTAAATGGGGAAGGATAAAGGAAAACAAGAAAAAATCAATCAGGATAGCAAGTTTTGGCAAAAGTGTTTAACTCTCTAGCTTCTAAATACACCTCAGATCTGCTACAGTCCAGCTAAATTCAATAAACAGTTCAATTTACTCAGTAATCCATGTCAGTGTTTTTTACTCAATAGCACACAGGCTACAGAACATGCTACAATTCTGATTTTCATAAATAATCTGTTTGTAAGAATATATACATATACATACACAGAATGGTACAGTTATTTTTGGCCAACAATTTGCAAAAGTTTCATTTTATTGCTAGACACACATTTTATGGCACATTGTTGTGGTAATCAACATTTTTCTGTAATTAATCTCCTACCCACCGAATAAAATTTTCTGGTTCAGATTCTGCCCTTCTTCTACATCTACAAAAACTTGCCACACTTAACACACTTAGTTTGCAGTTCGAATTTAAGTGGTAAAAATAAGGACCACCAATTATGGAAGACTCAGGTCTTCCAGGATGTCATGCCATGCCAATATGTAAACTACTACCGATGTTAGCGCCTCTGAAACATCCGTCACTTTTTAGCAAGCAACACGGTGTGGCATCCCAGAACACTTGAATTTTCAGCAACAACACTGTGGAAACCTCGAATGTCGCCTGTCCACCAAACTTCCAAATGCCCATTTCTGTACACATGACACATGACAACACTTGACAAATATCTGAACATAACTTTACTGCTGAACAGCTATTCTGCATGTCCTACCTGCTGTTCCCACTTGTCCCCTTAAGCTAAGGTACTGGCTCATGTGGCAGCACTGTTAAAAAGTTCGCCCTGCAACAGGCCATGAAGACCCAGAGGGGGAGCAGAGGTATACCTATACTCTTTCTTTAACTTCGGCGCTAGATAGGTGTGGGTGGTAAACGTGCCTCGGCCGCTTTGCCCCAAGGAAAGAGACAAGGTATCCACTGTACAGAGTCTGCGTGGACCCCACGGCCTGTCTGGATGGGTGCGGAAAATCTCGTCCCCCAACGGGATTCGATCCCCGCACCGTCCAGGGCATAGCGAATCGAGCATCACTGTTCCTCTAGAACAGGACTGGAACACATGTGGCCCTCGGTCACCAGAATAGTTTGAATAATAAAATATGTTTCGAATAACGGCGTTCTAGTTACTTAAATCCCCCACTTGTCGATAAATTTACACACAAGTGGCGGCCCTCGGCGAGTCAAAAATTGTGTCCCTCCTGTGGGTTGAAATTGGCCAACCATGCTCTAGAATATCTTTGTACAGATACTGGATCAATCAAATCGATAGCAAAGACTATGTCCTCATTGGTCTTCCAGGTGGCAGTTTGCAAGAGTCTTCCTCATCAGCAGTTTATATGCATATCATGCATTCTCCTTTCTTGCTACATCCCCAGTCCACCCCATCGCAGGTAACACACATGGTTATAATTTCTGTTTCCAGAATTCAAATTTTAGCTGCAGGAGTAACACTTCATTCGATAATACGTATTAAGATTTTCATTTCAGGAATACTTAATTTGAAAATACATCACTCAGCTTCACAACATATCGCAACACTACATCATGACATGAGACGGATGTGACAGCCTCTACATATGGAGGGTGGCTACGAATATACTGTATAAGCAGTATGAAATAAATGAAAATAGATGGTCCTCATCACGCTTGTGAAATGGGTGCATGACTAACACTTCTTCAACATAAGAGAATCACACATTACGAACCTTTAATATAGTGTCAGGACTGACAGATGCTAGAAACGACGAACATGGAATGAGTAATGAAATGTAATTTGGATACACACGGGGCATTTAGAAAGTTTCGTGCACGTGGCAAATGCACGAAACAGACAAAATGAATCAAAAGAAACTATATATTACAAGGTAGTTAAGAGTGATGGATATAAGATTGAAGCGAATTCAGTAGCACAAATTCTGTGGCACTTTCCTTCCCTTTGTTAACAAAACTTCAATTTTGTGATGTAACACTGTGCTACATAAGGCTATGCGTGTAACTGCTCATCATCATCCAAAAATACAGAGCTATTATAATGTGGGTTGCAGCAGAAACGGCGTGCGTGCGTGCCGTTTGCTGCATGGAGAAATTTCCGAATTAACATATTACGATCATGAAAACCTGGATTTATAAAAGTCAGTAAGAGAAGTTATTAAAACTAGTTCCATCTTATTTGTTTCACTCTGTACTTGATTCTTTCTGCTAATCAGCACTATCACAGCTAACCCTGTGAGGTACAAAGATACATTTAAAACTGTAATAATCCCTGGTGGGATAATATAAAAATTCCATGAAAGCATGTTAACGTGCCTTTAACGTTAATCCAAAAAAAAGCGGGAATCTGGTGTACGTACCATTCAGTTGAGAACAAGCTGTGTAACAAATTCTCCACAATACATAACATCTCAGTTCGAGTGCATGAAGTGAAAAACTAATTTTTTCGTTTCATACGTACCATGCTCCCCCCTTTTCTGGTCTTTATTACATAGCATTCCACTAATGGTTCCCCCGAGAATGGCGAAATAAGGAACTGCTTAAGAGTGGCAAGTCAGCCGTTAATTAGGTCTTTGAATGAGGGCTGAAACCTGAGATGGTCGCCCAATCTCATAAGTGCTGGTTGTTGTTGCGCGTGAGAGCTGTTTTCCGTTTAGCAAAGAGTGTTCATTTGCAACAATTTTGCAAAGTACATTTCGTGGAAAAAATGTGCCAAAATTTTTGTCCAACATATAGGCATTAATAGTGTCAATTAAAACAACGAGATACAGGAAGTGCGAGACATTTTCGAAATATAAGTTTAGCCCTGGACAACAATAATAGAAGAAAACTCGTATTTTCTTGTATGATGCACGTTTTACATTAAGTATGAACGTAATCAAAACAATAACATGCTGTGGCTACGAAAATCCTCAAGTAATTCGTAAAGTTTCCCTTATATAGACTTAAAAGTCTAGTGAGTGTGTGTAAAATCAAAAGTCCTTTTCTTTTTTAAGAAAGAAATCCAACCACTACGTTAAACTAATCCCGATAACATTATTCGAGAAATTAACTGAGAAACAGAAAATGTAAGGCAACCCACTTCAACTGGCAGAAGTCGACGGTAGTTTTTGGGGTGAAGATGACAATATTTCAAGATCTCTGACATGACTAGAAAGTGCGACGCGAGGTATGCTTAGAAGCTCATGGTCGGCGCCACCGACACAATTCTTCTAGGAAATAAATAGGGTTAAAAAGGACGGCGAATAGAAGCTTCGTATGCCACAAACCTACCGCGACAACTGCCATGCTGCATGTACAGAACAGTGGGATGCTCAGTATGTGCCAAGCCTAATTGTGCACGCAGCCCCTCCCCCCGCGAGAACTACGAAGGATTCCGTACCTTTTGGATACTCTTATAGACACTGCCCTCATTTTCAAGGGTAACAGTGTCTTAAGGAATTTCGACCCTCGAAAACGAGGACAAGAAACTTCCTCGAAATGCAGGGAACCTACCACCCACACAAGCAGCGTCACACCCCAAAAGAAAGAAATCCTCAGCTACACCATTCCGAAAAACAGAAATTCGCATCTAAGCTACGCCTCTACCCTTTCAACCAATCGTATCCTTAGTTGCTCTCTGTTACCACCCCAGTCCGCTACTAGCGACATCTCACCTACTGCACAGTTAGCCTGGTTGTGTAATACTCATCTCACCATTGTTGCCGTATTACAAGAAGTGGACTTTCCCTTAACCGATGCTGTCTTAACAGCTTCTCCGGATAACCACATTAATTATGAATTTAAGGAAAGGCGAAGATAAGGCATACAATAATGAATTTAAGAATGTAAGTTGCACTATGATTACAGACATTTAAAGATTACAACTGCATGTTGGGTGCGCGATTGTTAGATCTTCCTAGTCGTCGGGCTTCCGCGGCTGGTGTTTCATGACCTGAAGAATGCATAATCAGCGTCTGCGAAAGGTCGGGAGGACTTCACTCTTCTAGGCGACCTAATACTGAAAACCGATCCCACGCACCGATCTCTGTCCTGCTTAGCAAATGGCGGGGATTATATTTAATTCTAGGCTGTAGTCCTATAGATCGTGACTAACGGACTTTCCTATTAACCGTCCTACCACTCGGTCCTGTTTACAAGTGCCAAGCAGAGTCCACTGATTTGAAAGTCGGCATTCACACTGCCATGTTTCAGAAACATCAGATACAATAAACTGAAATGGCCATACGAATAAATGAAGTAGTACTTCTACCTTGAGATGCTGCTGCAACTGCTGCTCATGTTGCTCTGCAAGTTGCGCCTGCTGTGCCTGAAAGTGCTGAAGCAGAATTTGCTGCTGCAACTGCTGCTGCTTCTTCAACTGAAACAATACGACACAAAGTCCAGTATTTCACACAATGTAATCCTGACGATCCCGCCCCTCCTCCTCTTCCCCTTGCATACATAAGATGACGTGTACTTGAGCTGTAATTTTAATTCAATGCAGTACCGTTAATGCAGGCAGGCCCCTTAAAGCAATCACAAACACGGATGTTGGCAACACGTGTGCCCCATGCTTTTTAATTCAGTGAATTTAATTCTGAAGTAACGTACGCCGTACACTTAAGACTTTAGTTTTCCACAGTCATGCCATTCTTGTAATTTATAGAAGCAGTCACTATTCGCCCCTAGTCATCAGACTTGTAAGGAATTAAAAAGGGATTTGCACCCAGTGCAAGTCCTTGGTATGTTTCACAGCAATGTATAGGCTTACCTAATATAAAAACCCTGGCCCTAGCCCTGGCCGTATGTCAGTGACTCATACAGCACTTATGATTTACAGCCATGCTTCTCAGTTTAGCTCACGAAACCCTTAAGAAGCTACACAACTTACTGAGGAACTCCTACATGTCCACAATAAGTCAAATATAAAATGAAGCAAACGCGTTTATTTATCTTTAAATAAGTAATACGTATGTAACAAATCACATCACATACCTTAAAAATGTAAAAATGTATTACGTTTCCGTGCATTTTAAACGATAATTCAGAAAAGAGAATATTAAGATTACCATGAAATTAAAAAAAGGTACACACCAAGATTACTGAAAAGTATTTTTGTTTAAGAATAGCGCCTGCTTCTTTGCTTGGCCTTAGCGAGCGCCAATTGTGAAAATGTTGCCTTACAGCGGTATGGTGAAACAACAGGCAGGCAGTAGGGCTGAACAACATGCTTTGCAATTTCAGGGAATTCACTTCTACACAGAGACCAAACTTCAAAGAAAGCCGCCCATTTGACGGTGTCTTTTAGGTTTCTGTTAGCTGCTATGTCTATAAGCGGTTCGACTGTGGGTCCCAGACCGGGTATGGACGGGTGCGGATAATCTCGCCCCCACCGGGATTGGATCCCGGGACCGTCCAACCCATAGGCAGTAGCTATACCGACTGAGTTATCCCGGCACGCGTTCTGTTTATGGAAGGCAAAGTATACATCGTCTTCTGACAAGGATATGAAGAAAAACGCATATGAGCTGTACTGTACTATTGCAAACAGTAGGCTATGATGCATCAGCTACACAGGATTCGGTTCGGTCTAAAATTAATAATTTACGGAAGTGATTTTCGTAATAGCAACGTGAATAGTCGGGCAGCTATAATCCAAGCTGAAGCATATCGGTAGGTGTGTGGGGAATATACGGATTGGCCAGTCCATGGACTGCATGGGTTGCCTGCAGTTCATCGACTGAAGGCGAAATTTCCGTTGTGTGTGATGGCCGTTCAGTCCACGGTCTTCGGCAAACTACGTGAATGGGTACCTTTACAACCGGGAAGCCTCGGAACGAAGGAGCGACGGATTGTCTGCGTGCCTTCAGTGACGGAATGATTAGTGTAGGATGTCGTCAGACGAACTTTAATTCGTACATACAAATTCAGGACCGCCAGCCAATAAAGCGCTTCCGCCATTACGCATTTTCGTCTCTCGGAAAACTTGACACCCCTTCGCGGAACCCAGTTTGAGAAACAATGAGTTAGAGTACGCTGCTACACTGAAGACACTAGCCTTGCACCAAAAACAAAGACAGTACATGACCTCCGCATGTCGCCAGTACTTGTAAATTAAGAACACTAAAAGTACATAATTTCTTTAGTCTCCGTTCATGTATAACAATGACCACAACACATCTACATACTGTCTTTTGGAGTCAGCTTGACTAACCTAGAGTGTCACACTAATCAAAGAGCCAATCTGATGTGTTGTGGGTAACAAAGTAACGCTACATAAGGCAGAATGACACTTTTTTTTTATCGCTCGACGGTCCAAGTGGGCCTAGGCCTCCTCATTGTTCAGGTTTCGACATCGCACTCGGACACACCACACTCGGTGGGATTCCTCCGGACCAGTGATAGGCCCGTCGCAGGGACCTCTAACATCACATAACATCACAAGAGACACCCATGCCCCCGGCGGCATTCAAACCGGCAAACCGAGCAAGCGAGCGACCGCAGACCCACTCCTTAGACCACGTGGCCACTGGAGTCGGCAAATGGCACTCAATGTATTTTAGTATGCACGACAATTTCTCCGCCACACATGCAAACAAAACAGACCCACAACACATACATGAATTATGAGAAACGAACTCCGTTCTGGTTACTGTTCAGCAGAATATCGCGAAGATTTTCACAAACATTTAGTGGTATATGCCGAGCTACAGTTTAAACAGACACAACGAAGGTGATGGCACTCAGAACAGGCCAGGTCTGCTGTAGCATCTATGGGCCTACTCTCATGCGTAAGTGCAATGTTCGGGGGGGGGGGAGGGTCCAATAAAATACGACAGCGCATTCAACACAACTCACAAGTACTGAATTAAATACAAAGACCTACACAGGTATGTAGTTTTGATCCTCATATACAGACCAGGACTTTCGCCTTCGTTGAAATCTTCCTAAGGTATGGCTCTTACTTTTCGCTCCTTAACCAACAGGAATAAAGCACTAGCAATTATAACGACAACATCTCACGGTTCACACAATTTCACGGTGCAGTGTCAAACTGCCACAAAATGAAAGCACACATTTCTGAAATTACATCTACTAACCTTTCTTCTCCTCTCTGTCAACAAACGAATATACCAACAAGCACTTCTGCGGTACGTTTACTGGACAAATAACAGGTTTTGTGTCATCCAGCAACAAACTGCTTCGTTATGTTGTACAGGCCCTATTATCGATAACAAACCAAAGAATAAAACAAATGTTGACATCTCCAGCATCAGTTCTTTGCCTCTCTACAAACTCAAGGATTTATTTTTTTTTATTTCAACAGTAATGCGAGAATCTGAAACTATACTTTGTCAAGTACGAATTTTTTTCGGAATTGTGATTACAACCCTGCACTTTAAACGTTTCATGATCACGTCCTTCCGTAAACAATCATAAGAAGAAAGATAATGTATGTATAGTGTAATATTGAGGTGCGATCGCGTGACCACTGTTGCAGTGGAAATATCATGGGTGTGTGTCTGTAGTCTTGCCTTTAGTCACCCGGGAAGCTAATCGCATGTCTTCTGCGCCGTACTATACCGTCACCGGCGGCCTGTACGGCTGTACCATATTTTTCCACATTATCCCATAAACATCACGATATTCGGAAGAAACAATTATTGAAAACACAATGTGAGTACAAAGTGTTCTTCCACCCAAACCACATCTTAGCCAGCCACAGGACGTACAATACAAAATCTGATTGGAAAAGAACACGTTTGAATGAAAAAGTCGCAATCGAATCGCTAATATATTTCTCCCATAACACTGCCTAGACACGCGCGCGCGCGCGCGCGTGTGTGTGCGTGCGTGCGCGCATGCATATATTTATGTATGTATGTATATGCTGTACTCTTAAATTTGTATTTTTACCATTTACCATCAACGTTGGTTATATTTTACCTCTATACGTACGGTATGTGACCTCTATGTGACACGTACTACAATACTAAAACATTTGTTGGATATTTCGTACGAGGTACTTTCTTTTGAGACAATGTATTACGAATTTCATTTACAGTTATTTCATCCGACACCACTTACCACTGCCACTAGCACTACGGCTTATTTTGTCCTTCCCAAATTCTCTGCCACGTCACAGTTTACACTCGGTACGGTACCTACAGCACACGAAGAGCAAAACAGCTTCCCTGGGCTTCTAAGCCATACTTCTCAGTACGTTCTTTAAGTGGCATTCTCTACACAAATCTCTTTCCTCGTGGCCTGGATATATTTAACCTTAAATATGCCAGTAACCACGCAATGACACTTAGAGTAGCTGCTTACACTTGATTCGAATAAAAACAGTGCTTGCCGGTGGCCGCAATTTCGCATGAAAATACACAAGTCTGAAATGATCTTATTTTCAGATGGTGCACGATGTTTTGTGCAGACGTATGGTCTGACAACACGCATGGGATACTGTAGTGTCAGTTAAACTTAATAAAACGTTTCCCTGTCGGATGCAGGCCAAGTCTTCGGCACAAGTGGGTCAGGCATATTCTGATGAACGTCGCTGCGCTGCGATTTAATGCTGCGCGCCGTTTAAAATACCATGAGCCAAGAGCCGCACTGAACATATGGGTATATAACAGAGGGAACTTTTTTTGACTAGCTGAGCGAATTCTTGCCCTATTATGAACGGCCCTACACTACTGCACCAGTCAGCTCTTATTCAAAACAATTATAAGTCAGTCTAACACAACCATTAACAGGCTAAAAAAATCATCATTAAAAGGCAGGTAAAAATGCAAGATACAAAACAATCATGTGTGATCCCACAGATTTACAATATATATTTTTTATTTTGTATTATGACCAACTAATGGACAATTATTTCACAAATTATCACACTCCTATGTATATATGTATATACTGTACGTACCAGGCCAGCATCAACATACAGATTGTGTATACGGCCACCACACAGACTGACTACATGAATATTGTAGCAACAAAATGATTTTAGCCAATTTTATTGTAAACAGGACAATTTTAATGGTTAAAGATTTTATAATATTGAGATTTCACCGACTATAATACGAGAACTTGCATAAAACCTATGTGAAACATCTTAATTGTAAAGTGTATTACCAACAGCTGCATGTGAAATACTTGTGTAACTTGGCAAGGTATTGATTACAGGCTCCCTGAGGATGACAAGACAGTGTCGAAACGTAATTTGTTAAATAACTGTGCATCGGTCGGTCATAGTACAAAATAATAAACGATGCACTGTACATGTATTAAAACAAAAAAATACAATATTTTTGTTTTACAATAAATTTGTAGAATTATAAATGGCCGACGGTGGCTGAACAATAGTAGTTGGAACGTACACTAACATTTCTTTTTATTATTAACTCCTAAAACCAAAGGTGTGAAGGGGGTAATATAATTATTATAGGCGTTAACATATTAAAATAGGCAGAGTCCGCCGTAAGTCACGTATTAATTCATCCAACACCGGCGGTCGCCAAGCGGAAATTCAAACAGTTAAGGCATGCCACTCGAACTGGTTAACTGGCAAGTCATGTTTGGGCCTTTTTGTTCTTCCTTCCAACCTCTAGCTGCTAGGAAAGGACTGTTTATAAATGCATGTCACACTCGGAAAGCCGCTGAAGAAGCCAAAAGATGTTGACAGAACGGACAACAGAAGTCGTGTGCGGCGAAACAACGAAGCCCCGTGCAATTTCCTCTGACGGGGCAATGCTTTCAAAAAACGACCGTTCCATACTACAACAACAGGACGCAAATGCCCACGTACGAGCAACGACAGCAGTTAACTTCTTTATTAAAGCGGCTTATTTATATAACAGGGCGTTAAAAATTGTTTCTTACACGTGAGCCCTTTAACCTGGAGATAACGGGTTGCCGATACCATCGAAATACATGATATGCTCAGAAGAAAACCGGATTACGGACGGGACAATGCGTCATTATGTCCAACGGGACATAGGCTTCTACAGGCTCTTTGGATGGGATGTGGGGGATTTGCTGATAAACTTACGTTTAAGCCATTTAAAAATATATTAATGCATTTCTGTTGAGGAAATCGTTAAATACTTATGTATTCATGACACATTTGATTGAATATGAATACCTTAAATTTTTGGCATCAACATTTCATGTATCCCTTCTTTTTTCAGTTTCCACAATCTTTACTTGATTTGCAGAAGTTCAAGGCAGGAATCTGCCTACCTTGCTCTCTTTACACCTGCCGGCTCCCATGCAACGAATACAAAGCAGCATTACAGGCATGTGGGCAGAATCGTTGTCAACAGCAACTTTTAATGGTGAGGATGGAAGTATGATGTGGCTCAGTGATTCTCACTAGCTTTTGCATCTCGTGCTCTACCTGTTATCGTGCCCAAAACCCAAATTCTCACCACAATAAGAGCAAAGCTTCCATAAAAAAAAGTATGTTTGTAAATACGTACATTTTGTTATCTTTATCGTTGAACCGTGCATTTCGTTGAGTCATTTAATTAACACTAATACATAATTTTTTTACGTTAGAACATTTAAAATCGCACCAACATGTTTCGATCCTAAGATCATCTTCTGAGAGCTACACTGTTCCTTGCAAAAGTCACATTTTTAGAAACACTCCCTGATTAATTTCCTTATATTTACTTGGTGCTGTGGCAGCATGTCGTTTTGTGTAAGTCGCACGCTGCTAAGAATGCGCCTGACTATGGGTGTGTGTCGTGTGTTATGCTGCGTGAGACCCTAATGCAGCATAACACACGACACACACACATAGTCAGGCACATTCTCAGCAGCGTGCGACTTACACAAAACGACATGCTGCCACAGCTCCAAGTAAATATAAGGAAATTAATCAGTGAGTATTTTTAAAAATGTAACTTTTGCAAGTAACAGTGTACCTCCCTGAAGATGATCTTCGGATCGAAACATGTTGGAGCGATTTTAAATGTTTTAATGTAAAAAAAATTATGTATGTGCATTAGTTGGTGTGATAATTAAATGACGTACATTTTGATTCTGTATTGGTCAATAATGTAAATTCTTATTTTCGACATACGCATGTTCGATTACGCGTGGAGTACCACATCCTACTGAGTAGCGCACAGGCGTACTGTATAGTACACCACACTACAGAAATAAACTGTAGTCTACACATCCAGTTGCGACATGATATATAAAAGTCTGGATTTCCACGACAACCAGCATTAGATCAGGACAAAATTATTTAATTACAACACAGAATTGTATTTAACCAACAGCGTATGAAAAGGAAAGCCATTCTCGTATGACAAAATTCAAATTTCTCTGATTTCGCTACTTTACAAGTACACAGAATGTAAGGTCCAAATCACAAGAGTAAAGGATACAATACGGTTATCATGCACTACAAACTGAAATCTCTATAAAAATTATACAAATTACATTTAGTTGCAGATAATCACTGGAATAATCTCCAACGTATGGTATTTACAAGGTGGTTCAAATATGACCGGGACTGACTGCGGCTTGTTTACACACAAATCAGTCCCGGTCATATTTGAACCACCTTTGTTTCTGTATACATTCATATTCTTGTATTAGCCTCATGATGACCCGAGTTCACAGCCGAAACTAGTTTCCACGTAATAAAATTGTTCGCAAAATGTGTGTTGCTCGTGATTGAAAATATTGATGGATATCATATACGACACACTAACTAATGAAATAACAAGACAGGCAATGTACGTATATCGTAGCATTAAGGCGCGTTCGTGCAACCACTACTGCAGTGGAAAAGCAATAAGTGCCACATATTATAAGTGTGTGTCTGTGGCCTTACTTATCCAGCATGCAATGCTCATGCACCATATTGTCACCTGCGGCCTGCCCAGGTCTACGATATTTTTCTACCTTATCTCATAAACGGCATGATTTTCGAGAAAACAAAAAGTTACTAAACACGATGTGTTTTTGTTTTTTCTAAAACTTTTGCCTGAAACATTTTTCATTACAAGAAGAAATGCGCGAGATCTGAACAAAAATGTACGTGGGTCTTCACGTAAATCACTTTCTTATTCTTGGCAGATACCTGAATTTTATCGGCGGATTTTCGAAAATATCCAAATATCAAACTTCATAAAAACCCGCCCAGTGTGAGCGGAGTTGTTCCATACGGACGGACAGAAATAACGTAGCTATTAGTCGCTTTTCGCAATTTTGCGATCGAGCCTAAAAAATACGAAATTTTGTGTTTGCTATCTGTGTAATATCATCCTTCGAAAACAGCCTGATATTTATACTGAATCATTTTACGTCGTAAGCAAAACTAACACGTCTTCTAGACAAACATTTCGCGCTACTTCGAATAACCCAAGATGTCATTCAACATCACCAGCGGAATTAAGAACTATTTTACTTCAACACAGTGGGCAATAAAAAAACAAAATGCATAGATTTTAAGGAGGAGCAACGATTTTAAAACGACTGTTTACATATTTTAACGGGTTATCCACGTTTTGGCAAAAACTGAATCAAAAATAAGTAAACCATTTTTAAACTTTACACATTCCTGTAAAAGAATGAAGTCTCTGACTAATGAAGTTTACGGTCTTATACATAATTTGCTCACTACTTTTATAAATACGGGTGCCTGACGATGGCCTTGTACGGCTGAAACATGTTGCGTATCTGGCATTAAATAAATGCCGAAGTGTTTGACGGTTCTTTTACTTATCATGTATACTACCGTACATCAGCTTACTGCTACCATGTAATGCCACCGTAAAGGGTGGTATAAATCGAGAATGTTGCAAGTGTCTACGAAATCACAGTTCAGACAGCGCGGTTCGGGAACATGAACACTTGCACTACAATTTCTCCCCTACCCCCAAAGAACGTACAAAACATGAAATTTGATGTAGGTAGTTACGTTACTTCGAAGCCTCTAAACGGCGAGTTCCAAAAAGGGGCGCCGAAAAATGGGGGGGAGGGGGAGGACTTCTTCCTACATGAGGCGTCACACAACCGTTTGTGTCCTCAGTTTTGTACTTTGAGGTCAGATGGTGGTAAGCACCAACCTATTAGTCTCGACGAATAGTTAAGAAAAAATTTTCAGCCTTGGTGATCAGGCCGTTTACAGCTTCCTTCTGCAGAACTGTATATGCAGACCAAGGCCTAGGGAAGGAGAACAGGTAAAGAAAAACTTACCAAAAACGGTGCCCGAGGTAGCTCACATTTCCCATACAGTCGAACTACGTCATACAGTCATGAAAGTGGCAGCATAACGTGTTGTTATAAAAAAGTGTCGTTCCAACCGATGAATATAATACTGTTAGAAATTAACTTATACGACGTATATGACGCTATATACGAGGTGCCACACAAACCGACGTCGTAATAATCGGGTACGATTCTTGCAGTTACCACTATGTTGATCCAAGCCATTTTACGACACAAATAAATAAGACACTTGACAGGCCTTTTCTTCAATCAAGAAAACACCGCCGGTCTGAAGCGTATACACGCTGATATTTCACTCACATAAGAGAAAACACACTTTCACGTCTTTCTGTTGCACATCATGTACCATTTCTAATAAGCACGTCTGTCGAGTTTCATTGTACCAACAATGGCCCATCCCCAGTCTTCGGACAGCCGACAAGAGGTGGTCCTTCAGCTTGTGGATTGGGCGAGTGGGTACAACGTAAACACATATACACGGTACGAGGTGTTAAACAGGACATCTGACTTGGATTCTTCAAAAAGACCTAAGCAATGGAGTGAAAATGGACGCGATGACGTGGACTGGATTAGTCTGGCTCAGAACTGGAAAAAGTGGCTGACCACTGTACGCACGACAATGAACCATCGGGTTATACAAAATGTGCGGAATTTCCTGAAAAATTAAAGAATTATGCTGGGGTCAGGTGGCAGAATGGCGAGTAAAGCAACGTTTCGAGGACCATCTCTGTCCTCGTCATCGGTTCTGTGAGTTCTGGTGATGAGGGCAGGGACGGTCCTCGAAACGTTGCTTTACCCGCCATTCATCCACCTGATGCGGCTGCTAGCCCAAAAATATTTTACTGAATTTAGTCGCTGTGAAACCTTTCAAATTATATAACTATTGCTAGCTCTTCAAAAAGAATTCTGTTCCATACAGTTTGTCAGTCGGTTGGTTAGTTAGTTAGTCAGTCAGTTACTTAGTTAGTTTAGTTTAGTTAGTTGTATCGCGTAAGGCCCAAGGAACCGTGAAACCCACACCGTTGCAACAAGCTAATAAAACTCCGGTATCTTGCACATTTATTTGAGCTTCAGTGTTCCTGAACGATGCTAACAAGTGCCACGATATTATTTTAATCTGACAAGTACCTGGTTAAAATAGACTTGTTTACACGATCAACTTAAATTCCCTTACCAGTAACATCGTAAACTGTTCACATACACAGACACGATTTAGCATTTTGTGAAACAAAAATTTTGTGCATCAAGTTGGTTAATTACTGAGATAAATAATTTAGCATGTCTATACAATATCAGGCGAAGTGAAAAAATAAACTGCGGAAGGTACGACAGGCCAATCCCTTACACGACATATGGTACATAAGCTTCAAGTTAGACCCACAGTAGCAACGTTCTGGTCATACGTGACGTGCTGAGATACTTGTTTACTATGTGATACACAACTTAACACAGTTTCTTCGTCTCCGGACGCACGATACTTGGGCTACACAAGCACTGCCATCGCCGAACGAAGACCTTACACACCGCTGTAAGATAAAAACCGAAACGCTCAAACTGAAAACGGCCAGACTCTAAAAACAGAGAAACCTGTGATTCACGAAATACGATGACTAACAGAATCATGATGTCTAACTTGTATTCCTTGTCTCAGAGACCCAGAAACCCGAAGCCATGGATGCGGTACAGAAAACTCGCAACAAAGGGTGACAGTATTGTGCTGTGGAAATGGCCCAGGTTTTAAGTCGAAGTCACTTTACAAATGCGTACATTCAGACGGTATGCCTAGATGTCGAGCCCCATTCCCTTATTTTTATTGGGTCTTGGCAGGCGCAGTTTTGTCAACATAGTGCGTCCCCACTGGCAAAAGGACGTGTATGTCGTTTGTCAGGTTTTCGGTTGACAAATTACTTACAACGTTAATGAATGGTGCCAATCTCTGGTACATACAATACAGGCTAACCAAGCCTGTACCATTCCAGGCTTGTCTAACAGGCCATGCCGTAACTTGCGTACCTTCTGCAACAGCATGAACGGTCGTTAAGTTTCACCGCCGTCAAGTTTACGCCTCTTGAATCTCCTGTTTGTGACTTCACCTTGCCCTATACCAAGAACACTAGTATTTTCAGGATTTCGTGCGACATACACTTGGGGACTGAAAATTCTATAACGCGCTCATATAAATAAGGTAATTTGAAAGGCATATACTACTCGCGAAAGGACGTGCGCATTCGAAAGTTGCCGAGCCTGCGGAGAACCTAGTTTTATAAACTTGCAAATTTGAGACGTGGGTTACAGACAGAGCTCAGTATCCACATGCACGTGCAGGTCAATCATATTTACGTCCGTATGAAAAACAGTCTGAAGATGACCGCATTACAGTCGAAACATGTACTACTTGCTGATCAACCGCAATATAGCCTAAACATACAGTTGTGTTAGACGGCTATACTATGGGATAATTTGATCTTCAACACAAGAGATTAAAAAACACCGAAGTTAATGTAATGGCTTAATAGCTCACTTATGGATACAAAGTAAGTCTAATAATATCTTCTGAAGGCCCTAGCTTCGGAACGTTTCTATACAAGTTCACCTTGTAATCTGTAAACGATTATACCAAACAGTTTGCGTGACTCACGAACGGGATGCACAGTCCATTCAACGATACGATACGTCCCAGTCCATCTACGTCCACGGGAGACACAAATGGCTCGGGCCTTATTTTCATTGAACTTCAGGATCCACAGCGCAAACCACGATTTCAGTGACATGAGACCGTGTTAGTTTTCTGGACACATCCTTCTTTGCGATATTTGATATATATAAGCGTCTTCAACAAAGAGGGCTAGGTACGTGCCGAGTGTTTTGGGGACATTACTTATACGTATATCAACTGAGCAAGGTGGGGACGAGAACAAAACCTTACTGCACACCTGCTTACATTTCTCTAGGGCAGTGGTTCCCAAATTTTTTACACTTGCGTATCCCTTGGCAGCCTACTTCCATAAAATGTACCATTCATATTAGCAAAATGTAATTAATACATACTTACTTATTCCATGGTGCAGAGTCCTTCTTGAGAAGCTAACTGGTTTGCAGCTAGTCAAGAAATTCCCCACATTTCACGGAACCCGAAGGTTCATTACCGCACTCACAAGCGTCCGCCAC
>Ga0123355_10004672_pt1 | contig 19948 bp, 24 predicted proteins | sample TergutEmb28metaG_3_FD_89872 | JGI IMG/M metagenome (GOLD analysis project Ga0123355, IMG submission 89872) | Embiratermes neotenicus P1 segment gut microbial communities from Petit-Saut dam, French Guiana - Emb289 P1 | ecosystem: Host-associated > Arthropoda: Insects > Digestive system > Gut ...
CAGGATCCTGCGCCCCGGCGCGATCGCGTCGACGCTGCGCAACCCGACGGCGCCGATGCCGTCGTTCAAGGGCCTCGCGACCGCCCACCCGCAGGAGTTCGAGAACCTGGTGCAGTTCCTGTCGATGTTGCAGTAGGTGCTGCTGCTGTAGCGGGCTCTAGGGGTGACTGTGGCGGCCACGTGGCCGCCACAGGCGGGCCCCCAGGGCAATGTCCGGGGGCCCGCCACAGCGCTATAGGTTTCCGCGCGGCGGATTCCGGCCCGGCCGGTCCCTCGGTAGAGTCGCTTGCGATGACGAACGCCGACGCCGCGTCCGCCGCCACCGGGACCCTCGAAGAACCGCAGGTGCAGGCGATGTTCGATCGCATCTCGCGGATCTACGACCGGCTCAACACGGTGATGACCGCCGGCCTGCATCACCAGTGGCGCCGTCGCGCCGCCGACCTGGCCGAGGTCGGCCCCGGCGACCGCGTCCTCGACGTCGCCACCGGGACCGGCGACCTGGCATTCGAGCTCGCCGGCCGGGTCGCGCCGGGCGGCGAGGTGGTCGGCGCCGACTTCTCCGAGCGGATGCTCGAGGTGGCGCGGGACAAGGCCGCCGCCCGTGACCTGCAGGTGCCGGTCAGCTTCGAGCTGGCGAACGCGATGGAGCTCGAGGCCCCGGACGACTCGTTCGACGCGGCCACGGTCGGGTTCGGGGTGCGGAACTTCGCCGACCTCGACCGAGGCCTGCGTCAGCTGACGCGGGTGGTCCGCCCGGGCGGCAGGGTCGTGATCCTCGAGGCGACGAGTCCGCAGCGTCCGCCGCTGTCGACCTTCTTCTCGTTCTGGTTCGACCGAGCGGTTCCGATCCTGGGGCGAGTCGCGGGCGACGCCGACGCGTACACCTACCTACCGAGCTCGGTCCGTCGCTTTCCGGGCCCCGACGAGCTGGCCGCGCGGATGACCGGCGCCGGGCTGACCGCCGTGCGCTACGTGGTCACTGCCGGCGGCATCATCGCGCTGCACGTGGGAAGGGTGGGCGGATGACGGCGCAGGGGACCGCCTCGGTCCACGCGGTCGTGGCCGCCGCCGGAGCCGACGCGTCGGCTGTGATGCGCGAGGTCGAGGAGCGGATGGCGAGGCTGGCCAGCGGGCACGGCCATGTGCTCGCGTACCACGCCCGTTCGACGGTGTCCGCCGGCGGCAAGCGCCTGCGGCCGCTGCTCGTCTGCCTCGCCTCGGGCGTCCCGGTCGCGCCGAGCGAGACCCTGATCCGGGCCGCGGTCGCGGTCGAGCTGATCCACGCCGCGACGCTCGTGCACGACGACGTGATCGACGGCTCGTCGCTGCGCCGCGGGCGCCCGACCGTCGTCGCCAGCGGCGGCCGGCTGCTGGCGACCGCGACCGGCGACCTGCTGTTCGCGCGGGCGTTCGCCGAGCTGGCCGCGGGCGGGTCGCCCGAGCCGGTGCGGATCCTGTCGCGGGCGGTTTCGGCGCTCGCCGCCGGCGAGCTGATGCAGCGCGACGACGCGTGGGATCTGTCGGTGTCGGTCGACCGCTACCTCAAGCGCTGCCGGCTCAAGACCGCGGTTCTGTTCCGGGCCGCCTGCGAGCTCGGGGCCGAGGCCGGCAGCCAGAACGGCGTCGCCGGCAGCCTCGGGAGCTTCGGCGAGTCGATCGGGCTCGCCTTTCAGCTGCTCGACGACATCCTCGACGTCACCGGCCCGCCCGAGCGCACCGGCAAGCCGCGCGGCGCCGACCTGCTCGACGGCACCGTGACGCTGCCGCTGATCGAGGCCCGCGAGCGCGACGCCGGGCTCGCGACGCTCGATCTGCGGTCGTTGCGGACCGCCGAGGACGCGGCCCAGGTCTGCGACCTGATCGCGGCGACCGGGGCACTCGAGACCGCCCGCGAGCGCGCGCTCGGGATGGTGCTCGAGGCCAAGACGACGCTGCCGGCGCTGCCCGAAGATCAGCAGTCGGCGCTCGAACTCGTCGCCGACGGCGTCGTCGAGCGGTATTCGTAAAGGCTAGAAGTCCTCGGGCAGGATCAGGTCGCGGTCGAGGGCCTCGATGAAGCGATCGACGTCGGCCGCCATGTTCGCGAGGGTCAGCCGCCGCAGGTCCTCGATCAGGTCGCTGAGGCCCTCGTCGAGCTCGTCCTCGAGCCGCTCGACCTGGGCCCGCCCGTAGACGCCGCACTCGTGCCAGCCGCAGTTGGGGCATTCCAGCAACAACGCCGAGTCACCGTCGTCGGTCATCGACCACTTGGCCGGCTGGACGAGGTCGGACCGGCAACTGGGGCAGACGTGCAGATCACGCTGATCGGGCTCGGGCGCGTCGAAACGGCGTACCTCGATCGCGTGCCCGCTGGGCAGCTGGATGCGGTGGACTCTGGCCTGATGGTGTGGGTTCATGGTTTCGCGTTTGCTGGTGATTTCGTTTTCGTTCTGCCCGCCGTATCGGCTTCCCCAACCAGGAGCTTGAGCGTTCCGATTGGACTGCTGGACGCATCAGGGCTAACCTTGGTGACTCTCTAACACGAAGGAAAGCCGGATGTTTCGTAGCCCCATCGCCGACGGTGTGATCGTTCTTCTCGTCCTTCTCCTGTTCTTCGGGCCCAAGCGCCTGCCGATGCTGAGCCGCTCGATCGGCGAGAGCATCAAGGAGTTCAAGGGCGGGGTCGCCGACGCCGGCTCGTCCGACAAGGACAAGGCCGAGATCACCGCCGCGACGCAAGCTCCGAGTGCCGCTGCGCGTGAGACCGTCGATACGGGCTCAGAGCAGCGCTCGTAGCGGCCCGCCCAAGCAACCCAAATGAAGGCGCTGCGGCCGATCGGCCATGACGATCGCCTGAGCATCGTCGACCACCTCGACGAGCTGCGCAGCCGGATCGTCGTGGTCGGGTTGTTCATGGTCGTGGTGTTCGCCGTCTGCTTCTGGCAGAACGGGCCGCTGATCAACGCGCTCAACCGGGCGCTGCCCCCGGCGGCGAAGACCGGGCTCGGGAGCCAGCCGCACCTGAACGCGACGCTGGGCAGCACGCTCAAGCACGCCTCGGTCGGGATGTCGCAGCTGTCGACGTATCTGGCGCACAGCCGCAGCGTCGCGCCGGGCGCCGCGCAGGCGGCCGAGAGCGTCAGCCACGACCTGCTGACCGCCAGCAAGGAGTACCCGAAGACGGCCAGCCAGCAGGCCAAGCCGATCACGATCGGCGTCGGCGAGTCGTTCACCACGACGCTGACCGTCGTCGGCTACTTCACGCTGCTGATCTCGTTGCCGATGATCCTCTACCAGCTGTACGCGTTCGTGATCCCGGCGCTCAGCCGCGACGAGCGCCGGATCGCGATCCCGACGATGGTCGTGGCGCCGCTGCTGTTCATGGCGGGCGCCGTGTTCACCTTCTTCGAGGTGCTGCCGCCGGCGGTCCACTTCCTGCAGGGCTACAACTCCACCAAGTTCCAGATCCTCGTCCAGGCGAAGACCTACTACCGCTTCGAGATCCTGCTGATGCTCGGGATCGGCCTCGCGTTCCAGGTGCCGCTGCTGCTGCTCGGGCTGCAGAAGGTGGGCCTGATCACCTCGCGGACGCTGACCCTCAACTGGCGGTACGCGATCGTCCTGATCGCAGTGATCGCGGCCGCGCTACCGGGCGTCGATCCCGTTACGATGTTCTTCGAGACGATTCCGCTGGTCCTGCTATATGTCGGAAGCATCGTGTTGCTGAAAATCGTCGACTACCGGAACGCCAAGCGCCAGGCCGCCGAGCTAGCCAAGCTCGACCGCATTGACGGTCTGGACGCGACGTAGCCGCCTGCTTTACCCTCCGCTCGGGACCCGACCAAATGCTCTTCGACCTCCGCAGCCGCGGCCGGCGCCGCTCCGTCCAGGTGATCTACAGCTTCCTCGCGCTGGCGATGCTCGGCGGCCTCGTGCTGTTCGGCGTCGGCGCGGGCAACGGCTTCGGCGGCCTGCTCAACGCGTTCACCAACAACGCGAACAACAGCAACCAGCCGGCCGTCAGCCAGGCGACGCACGCGGCGATCAAGGCGACCGAGCAGAACCCCAACTCGGCGGCCGCCTGGGCGTCACTGGTCCAGGCCCGCTGGACCGCCGCCGGCGAGGGCAGCAACTACGACAGCACCACCAGCACCTACAGTTCCGGCGGCAAGCACCAGCTGACGCTCGCCGGTCAGGCCTTTCAGCGCTACGTGACGCTGTCGAAGACGCCGAATGTCGACATCGCCACTCTCGCCGCCCGGGCCTACTCGACCGTGGGGAACTGGAGCGGCGCCGCCGGCGCCTGGGAGTTCGTCGCCAACGCCGAGCCGACCGCGCCCACCCCGTACGTCTGCCTCGCCGCCACCGCCTACGCGGCCAACCAGACCCGCAAGGGCGATCTTGCCGCCGCGCAGGCGGAAAGGCTCGCCCCGAAACTCGACCGACTCCAGGTCAAACAGGAGCTCACAGCGGCCAAGACTTCGACGTCTTTGGCCCAACAGTGTGGCTAACATCGGCTGTTCGCCGGGCCGTTAGCTCAACTGGCAGAGCAGGGGACTCTTAATCCCAAGGTTATAGGTTCGATTCCTATACGGCCCATCTGAAAAGCGCCGCGGCGGCTCAGTCGATCCGCTCAGCCAGGGAAACGATGATCCCCTCTGGCCCGCGCACGTAGGCCATCCGCGCGAAGTTCTTGTACTGACCGATACCGCCGACCAGGCCGTAGCCGTCCGCCGCCAGCCGGTCGACCGTCGCCTGCAAGTCGTCTACTTCGAATGAGACGTTGCGCAGCCCCAGCTCGTTGGCCATGGCGGCGGGCGACCCTGGCTCGTGTTCCGGCCAGACGAAGCTCGACAGCTCCAGCCCAGCACCTCCCCCGGGCGGCCGCAGCATGACGATGTGACTGCGGGAGCCGGGGATACCGATGACGGTGTCCACGAACTCGCCCTCGACGAACGTCCGGCCTTCGAGCTCGAGACCGAGTCCGACGAAAAACGCCGTCACCGCGTCAAGGTCAGCGACGGTGATGCCGACATGGTCGAAACGTCGTATGTGCGGCATGGGGTGCATCCTCCGGATCTCTTGGTGTCGTGGGCCGCGCCGGTCGAGGCGCTCGCCTGGTGAGTTCCTCGAGTGCAATAGTGGTTGTTCGGATGAACGATCCAGACCTCCTTCCCGACCAACACGACGAGCACCCGCCCCCGGCCCGCCCGCAACTAACGCGGCAGCAGACCGCAGGCCTGATCATCGCAGCGGTTGGGCTCGCATTTGCGCTCGTGAACCTGGGCAACGTCAAGGTCGACTGGATCGTCGGCAGCGCGCACAGCCCGCTGATCCTCGTGATCGTCGTGTCGGTGTTGATCGGTGTCGGGATCGATCGCGTAGCGCTGAGGCGCGCTCGCAAGCGCAGCAAGCCCCCCGACGCCTAGCACCAGCGGACCGTCGCGACGCCGAGTGCGGCATGACGGCCCCACTACCCGGCGGCGAGATCCTCTGCCAGGACTCGCTCCAGGTTGTCGAAGCACCTGCCCCAGCCCTCCTCGTGGGACCGCACGGCCTGCTCGTCCCACAGGTCGCGGTGGGTGAAGCGCACCGTCGTGACGCCCCCGATCTCCTCGAAATCGATCTCGATCAGTTGCCTGGTGTCGCTGCCGTCCCAGAACCAGGTGAAGGCAAGCCGGCGCGGCGGGTCGATCTCGGTGTAGCGCCCGCCGCCACCGTACTCGGCGTCTTTGTCCGGGTCGCGCATGACGACGCGGAGCGCGCCGCCCACGCGCAGGTCGATCGTCGCCTCGGTCGTCTCCCAATCGTGGGCGGCGTGCCACCAGCGGCGCAGCACCTGCTCGCTGGTCCACGCCTCAAACACGGCCTGGGCCGGCGCGTGGAACGTGCGCTCGATGCGCAACGTGGTCTGGTCGGTCACGTCTCGGGCCCTCGGCGGCGTCGCACGCCGAGCATTATCGACGCCCGCGCCGCTGAGCAGCCCGGTGGCAACGCCCGATGTCAGCTGTTATCGCTCCCGGGCCGCCACATTCGCGCCAAACCCAGCCTCGCCGTAGTTGTCGTGGTAGTTCCACCACTGATACGGCCGCGTCTGCGGATAGCCCTCCGGTGAGTCCTCCCATTCCTCCTGACGCCCAAGCGCGGTCATGTCGAGTAGGGACCAGGTGGTGCCGATCGCCTCGGCGCCGCGGCTGTTTATGAAATAGGTGCGGTAGACGCGGTCGTCTTCGTCGCGATAGAAGGCGTTGTGGCCGTGCCACTCGTCGACGCCGAAGTCGCCATCGAAGTCGTCGGTGATCGTGTACCAGGGAATCAGCTGCCAACCCATCCGCTCCTTCAGGCCCTGGATCTCTGGCTGGGGCGCGCGCGACGCGTAGGCGAGCGTCGTGTCGCGCGCGTTGAGGTGCGCGGGGTGGGCGACCTGGTCGGCGCCGAACGAGCAGCCCATACAGCCGCGCTCGGGGTACGACGTGCCCTCCGCGGTGGTGGTGATGCCGGGCTCGTAGAAGGCGCGGTAGACGATCAGCTGCCGGCGTCCCTCGAACAGGTCGAGCAGGCTCGCCGGTCCGTTCGGCCCGTCGAAGCGGTACTCCTTCTCGACCAGCATCCTTGGCATCCGGCGGCGGTCGGCGGCCAGCGCGTCGCGCGCGCGCATCACTTCCTTCTCCTTCACCAGCAGCTTCTCGCGGGCGGCATTCCACTCCTCCGCGGAGACGATCGGCGGCATGTTCATCACTGGTTGTCCTCCTTCAGATACTCGTCGACGACGTCGAATAGTCGGTCCCATAGGGCCCGCTGGCGATCGATCCAGTCGGCCGCCTCGCTCAGCACGCCCGGCTCGAGCGAGAGGCGATGCGTCCGACCCACCAACTCGCGCCGGACCACGCCCGTCTGCTCCAGGACCTTCAGGTGCTTGCTGATCGCAGGCTTGGACACACCGAAACCGCCGGTGGCATCGCCAACGGTGGCCGGACCGGCGGCCAGCCGCTCCACGATGCCGCGGCGGATCGGGTGGGACAGAGCTTTGAACGGATCGTTAACCAGAAGGTGAACAGTATCAAGCGGACGTGCTGCTCGCGATCCGGCGAAGTGATGAAATAGCGCCAAGCGAATGAAGGTCGACTCAGGCGGATACCCTTCGACCGTCCTGCAGGCTGCCGACGACGCGGAGGCCGCCGAACGCGGGGGCTTCGACGGCTACTGGGCACCGGAGATCAAGTTCGATGCGTTGATCGGATGCGCGGTCGCCGCGACCCGGACGCGCCGGATCGACCTTGGAACGAGCATCACGGTCGCGTTCGCGCGTAACCCAATGACGGTGGCGCAGCAGGCCAACGACCTCCAATTGCTTAGCGGTGGACGCTTCCTGCTCGGCCTGGGGTCGCAGATCAAGCCGCACATCACTCGACGTTTTTCGATGCCCTGGTCGCATCCGGCGCCGCGGATGGCGGAGTTCATCAGGGCCATCCGGGCGATCTGGGGCGCCTGGGAGACGGGTGACCGGCTGAGCTTCGAGGGCCAGTTCTACACCCACACGCTGATGACGCCGTTCTTCAATCCCGGCTCCAATTCGTATGGCAATCCGCCGATCCTGCTGGCCGGCGTTGGCGCGACGATGACGGAGACCGCGGGGGAGGTGGCAGACGGGTTCGTCGCGCATGGCTTCCAAACTGAGCGCTACATGCGTGAGGTGACGATTCCGGCGCTGACACGAGGACGCGCGCGGGTCGGCAAGACGCTGGAGGGCTTCGATGTCAGCATGCCCGTGTTCTCAGCCGTCGGCGACACCGAGGAACAGCGGCACAGGGGGCTCGCCGCGGTGCGCGGGCAAATTGGGTTCTATGGATCCACGCCGGCGTACCGGCCTGTGCTCGAGCTGCACGGCTGGAGCGATTTGCATTACCGGCTCAACGCGATGACCAAGGAGGGGGCCTGGGCCAGGCTCGCCGAGATCATTCCCGACGAGGTCATCGATGCCTTCGCCGTGATCGGTACGGCAGAGGAGGTCGTGTCTGCGTTGAAGCGCCGATTCGGGGGCATCCTCACCAGGGTGACGTTGCAGTTGCCTTCGGACCTCGACCCGGACCGGCGTAGCGCGTTGCTGGAAACGCTACGAAGTCCGTGCGCGTGAGGGTGCGCTACGTAGAAACGAAGCCGCGCGCGCGGGAGAAGTGACGTAGATCTACCGCTGTGCGCGTGAGCGTCGTGGTTCACGATCCGATCATGTCCCAACGCAGGCACAGGCCGCTCCCGGCCGCCCAGCGCATCCGGGTGCTGTTCTCAAGCATCGACGGGATCGGGCACCTGTTTCCGCTGCTGCCGTTGGCACGGGCGCTGCGGCAGGCCGGGCATTCGGTGGCCTTCATGGCCCCGCCGCCGGCGCGGGCAATGCTCGCGGCAGACCGGTTCTCGCTGGTCCCCGCAGGCCCGAGCATCGAGGATGTCGTCCCGGCGACAGTGGGTCGTCATCCGGAGCTACTCCACCTGCCGCCGGAGCGCGCTATCGAGAGGGCGATCCCGATCTTTGCCGACGTGCGCGTCGAGCTGACCCTGTCCGAGGCGCTGGCCGCCGCGCGGGCGTGGCGACCGGACATGATCATCAGCGAACACTCGGACTTCGTTGGTCCCCTGGTCGCGGCGCTAACCGGCGCGAGGCCGGCGACGCTCGGATTTGGGCCAGGCCACGCAGCCGACCTGCTGGAACTGGCGAGCGATCGGGTAGCCAAGCACTACCGCGCGCACGGCCTCAGGCCCCCGCGCCGCGGCGGCCTCTACGAGGGGGTGTATCTCGACACCTGTCCAGCGGCCCTGCAGGCACCCGGATTCGCACGGCCGGTCAACTCGCGGCCGCTGCGACCGGAAGCCGCCGTGGCCGGTGGTCAGGGGTGGTCTCTGCCGGACTTCGCAGAGCGCGCCGATCGACCACTCGTCCTGCTGACGATGGGCACCGTGTTCAACGACACCGCGGCGCTCTGCACGGCACTTGACGGACTCGCCCAGCTCGATGTCAACGTCCTGGCCACGGTCGGCCCGGACGGCGACCCTCACGCCATCAGCATCGATCCGGCGCGCGTCCGGATCGAGCGGTTCGCCCCACTCGGACTGCTACTGGGGCACTGCGATCTCGTCGTCGCTCACGGCGGGGCCGGAACGACACTCGCGGCGCTCGCGCACGGAATCCCGCTCGTGATGATCCCCCAGGGCGCCGACCAGTTCATCAACACCGCGCGAGTCGTGACTGCCGGCGCGGGCCTGCCGGTGCCGCCGGCGCGATGCACCTCCGCGGCGATTCGCGACGCCGCTGCGCTGGTCCTGCGCAAGCGCTCATACGCCGCCAGCGCCACGTCGATCGCCGCCCAGATCGCGATGATGCCGACGGCCGAGCTCGTCGCGTCAGAGCTCGCAGCCGACGTCCGGAACAGCAGACTGTACGGTCGCCCGCGCGCCGCCGCCTAGCAGTCCGACGGCGCGACGCCGGCCTCGACCTCGAACGAGAGCGGGGTGGCCAGGGCACTGTACGCGTAGGGGTGGTGGAAGACGTCGAGTGCGTCGTCGCCGTCGCGAACCCGCACTTCGAAGCTCTCGCCGGTTTTGGCGTCGTTCACCGAGACCGAGACGCGGCCGCCCTGTGGGTGCCAGAGCAGGAGGACTTCGATGCCGTCACTGCTGCGGCTGTCGAGTTCCCGAGTGAGGTTCTCGACGCCTGGCCCGCTGTTGCTCGTCCGGTTCATGACCCTAAGTACGAGACGCGCCGGCGATCGGATCATCGACGCGTGAGCGGACGCAATCGCCAGCCGCAGCGAGGAGCGAAACCGTCGCGAAACCGCCTGCTTCGTATAACGGCTGGGCAGATTACGAAGCAGCGTGAAGGAGACATGGTGCAGGACAGCATCGATCAGCGGCGGGGCAGCTCACGGCGAGCGTGGCTGGTCGTCGCGTCGCTCGTGAGCGCGGTACTGGTGACGGGATGTGGAGGAGGCTCGCACGGCCAAAATTCGGCGAGCGCGGACCGGGCGACCACGACCGGATCGACTGCCTCAACCGGCGCGAGTACGACGAGTTCCAGCTCGGCCACGACCGGCGCCCGCCGACCCAGTGGGCTCGCGTTCTCCGAGTGCATGCGCGCAAACGGCGTGCCCAACTTCCCCGACCCGCTACCGGGCGGCGGCTTCACCTTCAACCCGAGCCCCGGGGCCACATCATCGCCCGCGTTCAAGGCGGCGCAGGCCAAGTGCCAGAAGTACCTGCCGCGCGTCGGGGTGCTCAGCCCCGGGGCGCCGCCCTCCGCACAGACGCTGGCGCAGCTGCGACAGATCGCGCAGTGCATGCGCCAGCACGGTGTCCCGCAGTTCCCAGACCCCAGGAGCACGCCCCCACCCCAGTCGAGCGTCAACTCGGGCGCATACAGCGTGATCACCAACTACAAGGGGGCGATCCTGCTATTTCCCGCGACGATCGACAGGCAGTCGCCCGCGTATGAGCAGGCCGCCGCCGCGTGCGGCGCCGGCTTCCTCGACGGTCAACACCCCCACTGACACCCGGCAACGACACTATGCTGTACGTCGGTGCCTGAGCCTGAGGCTCGATCAAGCGACACGCCAATCCGCCGGGCGCGGCTGCTTCACCGTCCTGCCGCACCACGCGTGCATGTCGCCCGCCATGACGGCAGCCGCGCCGTCGACCGCGTCAGGCTTGCGCTGCGAGCCTACGAGCAGCGCGCCGAGAGCCGCGCCGCGGTTCTGGCGATCTGGCACGCGGGCTTCGCCGGTCGTCCGGCATCGTGATCGCGCCGCCGTCCTGACCGCGTTCAGGTCGTGGTGGCCGCCATCCAGCGGTCGAGGTCGTCGAGCGCGGCTTCGATTCCTGGGCGCAGCTCATCGGCGATCTGCTCCTGGCTTTGCCCGTCGAGTGTGCGCTGTCCGGCCTCGCTGATGTGGATCTGGAAAACGCCGGCGAGTGCGATGCCCTGCAGCCTGGCAATCTCGGGCCTTACGTCGCTTGTCTCGCCGATCGCACTGGCGATCGCGGTGGCCTGCCGGTCGAGCATCTCGAGCGCCAGCCGGTGGACGGTGGGGCTGGTCGCGGCCAGGTAGCCAAGCTCGCCTCGCCACTGGTCGGGCGGGAAATCGCGGATCCCGTCGACGAGCTCCAGCACCAGGGCCCGGATGGCTGCCGCCGGCGTGGTCGCCTGCGGTCTCGTCCGGATCAGACGACAGAGCTCGTCCTGGATCGGCTGACCGTTGTCGGTGACGAGTTGCTCCTTGGTCTGGAAGTAGTTGTAGACCGTCTGTTCGGAGACCTCTGCCTCGCGCGCGACGTCGCTCACGGCCACGTGCTCGTAGCCGCGCTCGGCGAACAGCCGGGCGGCTGCATCGGCGATTGCGCGGCGCGTGCGCGCCTTCTTGCGTGCCCGCAAACCGACTTCGGTCATGGCGTCAGCATAGACAATATTTGACTGGACTCTAAATTTCGAGTAGGCTCTGTATATCCCTGGATCTTCGCAGTTCGAGAGGAGCCCCAATGGCCACTGCAACCAATACCACCAGCCGGACAGCTCATCTGCTTGAGCTCATGACCGGCGGCGACGACGCGTTCAACGGGCGCGATTTCGACGCCGTTGACGCGGTCCACCACCCGGACATGATCGCGTTCATCACCGGGCTGGCGGAGCCGGTCTACGGCAGCGCGGCGCACGCCGCCGCGATGCAGCAGTTCCTGCGCAGCTTCCCCGACATGCACGTCGAGATCCCGTACCCGATCCAGTTCGGAAGCGGCGACTGGATCACCGTCGTGACCCGCGCGACGGGAACCTTCACCGGCGAGATGGCGCTGCCCGATGGGACCGTGATCCCACCGACCGGACGGGCGTTCGACGTCGAGTTCGGTCAGACCAGCAAGTGGGAAGGCGACCGGCTGATCTGGATCTCCGCCTTCTGGGACTCGGGGCTCCAGGCCAAGCAGCTCGGCCTCGGCTGACCGCACACGGACGTCATCGCCCTCACACGAGCGCGCGGGTTCGGCATAGTGTCTGTCGTGGCTCCCGAGGTAGAGGCCGCCCCGGGCGGCGCCCGTGCGACGCTGGACGGCGACGCCGCGATCAGCGCGCGCGGTATCTCCAAGTCGTTCGGTGACGTGCGTGCCCTGATCGAAGTCGACCTCGACGTCGCGCGCGGGACCGTCCTCGGCCTGCTCGGCCCGAATGGTGCCGGTAAGACCACGCTGGTGCGGATCCTCACCACGCTGCTGCGTCCCGACTCCGGGGCCGCCCACGTCGCCGGCCTCGATGTTCTGGGTCAGGCGGCCAGGCTACGCGAGCGGATCGGGCTCGCGGGGCAGTACGCGGCCGTCGACGAGAACCTCACCGGGCTCGAGAACCTGACGATGGTGGGACGACTGTACGGCTCGGCGCGCGCGGCCGCCAGCGCTCGTGGCAAAGAACTGCTCGGACAGTTCGACCTGGTGGACGCCGCCAACCGGGCGGTGAAGACCTACTCCGGAGGCATGCGCCGACGCCTGGACTTGGCAGCCGCTCTGGTTGCGAAGCCGCCCGTCTTGTTCCTGGATGAGCCGACGACCGGACTCGATCCGCGCAGCCGCCTGGACCTGTGGGACGTGATCGAGACGCTTGTGGGCGAGGGGGCGACTGTCCTGCTCACCACCCAGTACCTCGATGAGGCCGACCGGCTCGCGGACCGGATCGCGGTGATCGACCATGGCCGAGTGATCGCCGAGGGGACCTCCGATGAGCTCAAGGACCGGGTGGGAGGAGAACGGCTCGAGGTGCATCTCGAGGATCCCTCGCAGGCCGAGGTGGCGGCCCGCGCGCTGGCGCCGATGTGCGACGACGAGCCGGCGATGTCAGATGGGCTGGTCCGGATCGGAGTCTCGCGGCGCACCGGCGTAATCGTTGAGGCAGTCCGCCGGCTCGACGAGGCAAGCGTCGGTGTCGATGACATCGCGCTACGGCGGCCGACGCTCGACGACGTGTTCCTGGCGTTGACGGGGCACGCGGCAGAGGCGGAGAACTTGGAATGAGGCGCCTGCTGTCAGACACATTGGTCGTGACCGAGCGCAACCTGATCCGGCTTCCGCGTGCGCCCGACCTGCTGCTCGCGTTCACGATCCAGCCGATCATGTTCGTCCTGCTGTTCCGGTACGTGTTCGGCGGCGCGATCGCGGTCCCGGGCGGCTCCTATGCCGAGTTCCTGATCCCGGGGATCGTCATCCAGAACATCGCCTTTGGCGGGTTCGTCACGGCGCTGGGGCTGAACGAGGACATGCACAAGGGACTTATCGACCGCTTCCGCTCGCTGCCGATGGCGCGCTCCGCCGTCCTGGCGGGCCGGACGTCCGCCGACGTCGTCACCAACGCTCTGTCGATGGCGATCCTGATCGCGACGGGGCTGATCATTGGTTTCTCGTTCCAGACGGGCGCCCTGCACGTGATCGTCGGGCTGGTGCTCGCGCTCGCGTTTGGCTACGCGTTCTCGTGGGTATTCGCGTTCCTGGGGCTGCTCGTCAAGACGCCCGAAGCGGCCAACTCGGTCGGCTTCATCGCGGTCTTCCCGCTGACGTTCATCTCGTCGGCGTTCGTTCCCGGGGAGACGCTGCCGACCCCGCTGCGGCAGTTCTCCGATGTCAATCCGTTCACGATCGTCGTCAACGAGCTGCGCTGGCTATGGACCGGGCAGCATTCGCCGGACCAGCTGTGGCAGGCGTTCGCCTGGGTCGTGGTGATCGTCGTGGTGTTTTCGCCGCTGGCGGTGCGGCGCTACCGGCAGGCCGCCGGCCGGTAGAACACTCAGGCGGCTGCGAAAGCCCGGCGGGCCTGGGCGGCGATCCTGTTCGCCAGCTCGACGTTCGCGTCGATCCGCTCAACGGTCTCAGCCAGCGAGCGGCGGCCGTGGCAATACGACCAGCAGTCGAGCATCAGCGGACGGCCGCCGATCGCGCCGTCGAGCCGGTCCAACTCCTCGGGCTCGAGCGAGATCCGCTTCCGGTAGCGCGAGACCGCGAGCTCGACCAGACGGGGATGGACCGCACCCGCCGCGAATAGGAGGAACCCGAGCGACCACAGGCGCGGGCCCCGGCCGGCACCGGTCCAGTCGACGATCACGAGGCGCTCGTCCGGCGTCGGCACGGCGTTGGCAGGGGCGCAGTCGGGATGAACCAGAGCATGCGGCAGGTCGTCGCAGTCATCGGCCCGCTCGACCGCCTCGCGGAGCCGGTCGAACATCGCCAGCTGCCGGGCCGGCACCTGGTCGACTGCATCATCGAGCAGCTCGCCGGCGGCCGCGATCTCCTCGCGCGGGCCGCCGCTGAGCGAGAGGTGGTGCCAGGCCCCGCCGGACCGGAACTGGGTGCCTGGGCGGGTGTGCAGTGCTCCCAACATGCCGCCGAGCAACGCCGCCGGACGGCCGGGCTTCAGCGGTGCCGCCGGCTCCACGAACTCAGTCACCAGCACCGCCTGACCGCTCCAGTCGGACACGGGCTCGTCGTGCGCGCAGCGCTCCGCCGGAAAGCCGCTCTCCTCCAAGGCGCCCAGGAGTTCGGCCTCGGCCCTGACGTCGGCGAGCGGCCGGTCGACGGGAAACACGCGTGCGACCCAGGACGGTCCATCGCGCCGATCGACGCGGAACACCCCAAGGTCGAGCGCCTCCATGGCAGCGACCTCGATCCCATACCGCTCGTGGAGGTGCCGGGCGACCGACGGCCCGGTGGCGGCGCTCCGGGCGGTGTCGTTGCGGGGCGACAGCACCCGCACAAGGTACAGGCCTCACGTCGGCGCCCGACACCGGCGGGTCGGCCGGAGTCCATCGGCTCCCCATGAGAACGCCCGTTCGGTTGACGTCGGTCGTAACCTCTCTGATCTAGTCGCGTGGAGAGGATTCCCCGAGGACCACCTCGGGGGCTAATCGGAGAGGTGTTCTATGAGAAATCCTTTGAGGAGAGCAGCCGGGCTCGTCGCTGGCGCCGGGATGCTCGTTGCCGTGGCAGCAGTGACTGCGAGCGGGGCCGGCGTCGCGGCGGCGGCCAACGCCCACGCCGCGAAAATCGGCGGCTCGGTCTCGATGTGGGCCGAATGGACGGGCGCCGAGCAAACGCAGATCGAGAAGGTGCTGTCGCCGTTCGAGAAGAGCACGGGCATCACCGTCAACTACGCCGGCAAGGGCAGCGGCACGATGGACACCGCTCTCGAGGCGGCGGTCAAGGGTGGAGCACCGCCTGACGTCGCGCTGGTGCCGGATCCCGGCACCCTGGACACGCTCGCGGGCGAGCATGCGATCAAGCCGCTGGGGTCGGTGATCGGGTCGGAGGAGAAGAACTACTCCTCCGCTTGGAACAACCTGGCCACGGTCAAGGGCAAGCTCTACGGCGTCTGGTTCAAGGGCGCCAACAAGAACACGGTCTACTACAACCCGGCGGTGTTCCATGCCGCGGGGATCAAGGGGACCCCGACCACCTGGCAGGGGATGCTGGCGGACGCCTCGGCCTTGCGAGCCTCTGGGGCCACGCCGATCTCGCTGTGCACGGATGTCGGATGGCCGGTGGCCGACCTCTGGCAGAACCTGTATCTGAAGATCAACGGCGCAAAGGACTACAACGCGCTGGCGTTGCATCACATCAGCTGGCTCAGCCCGACGGTCACCAAGACGTTTGACGTCATGAACCAGCTGATGGCGCAACCGTCCGATCTGCTTGGTGGTACGCAGGGCGCCCTGTCGGAAACCTACCCGGAGTGTGTGGACAAGGTGTTCCCGCGTTCGGGGAGCCAGCCACAAGCGGCGATGGTGATCGAGGCCGACTTCGTCACGACCGAGATCCTGGCCAACTCGACGAAGTACTTCGCCGGCACGACCGGCAAGGGCGGGGCAAAGTGCACCGCGAGCGTTTCCCAGACGCCGTGCTACGACACGTTCCCGTTCCCGGCGCCGGCTGGCGATCAGGGGAACGACACCGCGATCCAGGGCGCTGGTGACGTGGCGATGCTGCTGAACAGCACGCCACAGGCGAAGGCGCTGATCAAGTACCTCGCGTCTCCGGACAGCGCCGCCATCTGGGCGAAGCTCGGCGGCTTCGCGTCGCCGAACAACAAGGTGCCGCTGAGCGACTACCCGGACACCGTGTCACGCGCGGACGCGAAGCAGCTGGTTGACGCCAAGGCGTTCGTGTTCAGCCTGGACGACCTGCAGGGCAGCTGGGAGAAGGACCTGTGGACCGACATGCTTGCCGATGTCAAGAATCCGACATCGGCCGAGGTGAAGTCTCTCGAGCACACCATGCAGCACTCGGCCACCGTGGCGTTGGGTCACTGATCCGGCTCTGACCAAATCGTGGAGGGGCGCCCCGGCGTCCCTCCACGACGGATGCTCGATACGAACGCGTGGCCGAACTAGCTGCCGAGACCCGCGGCGCCGCCCGCCCTCGCTTCCGGCTGCCGTTGGGCAGGAAGAACGGGCGGCTGTCCTCGCTGGCGTTTCTCGCGCCGGGAGCGATCTGGCTGCTGGTGCTGGTCGTATACCCGATCGTCGCGACGGCCCGGTACAGCGTGCTCAACGAGTCCGCGACCCGGTTCGTCGGGCTCGACAACTACAAGGCGATCTTCTCCACGGACGCGATCCTCACGACGTTTCGCAACAACGCGATCTGGGTGATCGTGTTTCCGTTCATGGTCACCGTGATCGGCCTGATACTCGCGGTGCTGACCGAGCGGATCCGCTGGAGCACCGCGTTCAAGGCGGTCATCGTGATGCCGGTCGTGTTCAGCGCCACGACCTCGGCCCTGGTCTTCCGGACCATCTTTGACATCAATCCGAACGTCGGCGTGGTCAACGCCGTGATCCAGACCGTCGGGGATTGGATCCACTCTCCGGGGGCGTATCCCACATCGACCACCGGGCAGCCGGTGTCAGCGCTCGTCGCGAGCGGCGTCAAGCTGAGCAACGGTGGCCTGATCAGCACCGGCACTGTCGCCAGCGGCCAGGCGATCCAGCTCGGGATGATCGGAATCAGCCCCAACACGCTGGCACTGCTCCACGCGCGACCAGCCGCGCGACCCCCTGCCAGGACCGGGTCGGTCAGCGGCGTCGTCTGGCGCGACTTCTCTCCGTCCCACCCGTTGGCCCGCGGCCGCATCTTTCCCGATGAGGACGGGCTGCCGGACCTGCACGTCAGTCTGGTGTCGGCCTCGGGAGCCGGCGTCAGCAGTGCGACCACGAACAGCAGTGGGCAGTTCACGCTCGCGACCCCCAAGGCCGGCGGGCCGTACCGGGTCAGCATCGACTCGAGCAACTTCCGAAGCCCGGCGTCCGGACCCGTCTGGCTCGGTACCGGGTCGGTCACGCCGACCAGCGGGCTGAGCGCAACTGCGCAGGCGCTGTTCAGCGTTCCGCTGATCGATCTCGCGATGATCCTGGCCTACCTGTGGATGTGGTCGGGTTTCTCGATGATCATCATCGGAGCCGGCCTGGCGTCGCTGAATCCCGAAGTGCTGGAGGCCGCTCGGACCGAGGGGGCACGCGAGTGGCAGGTGTTCCGGAGGATCACCGTGCCGATGCTCTCGCCGGTGCTGATCGTCGTGTTCGTGACGATGGTGATCAACGTCCTGAAGGTGTTCGACATCATCCTCAACATGGCCCCCGGGTCCTCTCAGGCGGGGGCCAGCACGCTGGCGCTCGAGATGTACAACGAGGGCTTCTCCGGTGGCATTCACTCCGGGCTGTCGAGCGCGATCGCGGTGATCCTGTTCCTGCTGGTCGTGCCCGCGATGCTGTTCAACCTCAAGAGGCTGCGCGGATGACGACCGTCGATGCGAGCGTCGCTGCAGCCGCAGCGCGGGGTGGCCGCCTCGCCGCCATCGGCCGGCGGATGCGCCCCTCTCGGATGGTGCTCAACATTGTTCTCGCGGCGATCGCGTTGGTGTGGCTCGTTCCCACGATCTCGCTCGCGATCATCTCGCTCCGCCCCGAGGCGCTGTTTGAGACGTCGGGCTGGTGGAAGGTGTTCACGGCGCCGTCGCAGTTGACGTTGCACAACTACAGCACCGTCCTGCAGAGCGGCTTTGCCGCCGGCGGCGTCCTCAGTTCGCTGCTGACGTCGCTGGAGATCACGGTTCCGGCGGCGCTGCTTGTGACCGGGATCTCGAGCATGGCCGCCTATTCGCTCGTGTTCGGCAACTGGCCAGGCCGCGATGCCGTGTTCCTGTTCATCGTCGCCCTGATCGTGGTTCCGCTCCAGGTCGCGCTGATTCCGACGGTCGAGCTTTACCACACGTTCGGGAACATCACCGGGTACAACCCGTTCGGCAAGATCATCGGGGTTGTCATCTTCCATGTCGGGTTCGGCTTGCCGTTCGGGATCTTCCTGATGAGGAACTTCTATCTGGGGATCCCGCGCGACCTGATCGAGGCCGGCAGGATCGACGGCGCCCGCGAGGGCAAGCTGTTCCGGCGAGTGGTACTGCCGCTCGGGCTTCCTGCCGCGGCCGCGCTGACGGTGTTTCAGTTCGTGTGGGTCTGGAACGACCTGCTGGTCGCGCTGATCTTCCTGGGAGGCAACCCGCACGTGCCACTGACCGTGTTCCTGTTCGATCAGACTCGTTCGCTGGCCGAGGACTACTGGCTCATCGCAACCGGTGGCATCTTCTCGATCCTCGTCCCGCTGGCGGTGTTCTTCGCATTTCAAAAACACTTCGTCCGCGGCATGCTTGCCGGCTCGGTGAAGTGAGGTGCTGACATGAGCAGTGTTGAGCTGAACAATCTGACCAAGACATTCCGTGGCGGGGTACTGGCCGTGAACCACGTGTCGCTGACGGCGTCCGACGGCGAGTTCGTGTGCCTGATCGGCCCCTCGGGATGTGGCAAGACCACGGCGCTGCGGATGATCAGTGGTCTCGAGGAGATCAGCAGCGGCGAGGTGAAGATCGGCGATCGGGTCGTCAACGACCTGCCCGCCCGTGAGCGCGACCTCGCGATGGTGTTTCAGAGCTACGCGCTGTATCCGCACATGTCGGTGTTCCAGAACATCAGCTTCGGACTCGAGATTCGAAAGATTCCCAAGCGCGACCGCGAAAAGGCCGTGCATGAGGCGGCGAGGATCCTTGATCTGGAGCCACTGCTCGACCGTAAGCCAGGCCAGCTCTCCGGCGGCCAGCGCCAGCGTGTCGCGCTCGGTCGTGCGATCGTGCGGCAGCCGTCCGCGTTCCTGATGGACGAGCCGCTGTCGAACCTCGATGCGAAGCTCCGGGTGCAGACCAGAGCCGAGATCGCCCGGCTGCATCAGCGGCTCGAGGCCACCATGATCTACGTCACCCACGACCAGATCGAGGCGATGACGATGGCGGACCGCATCGCGGTCCTGAGGCTCGGGGTGCTGGAGCAGATCGGCACGCCTCGAGAGCTCTACGAGCAGCCACAGAATCGCTTCGTGGCGGGATTCATCGGTTCCCCTTCGATGAACTTCCTCGAATTCGAGGTCAAGACCGAGGGCGGCCACGTCTCACTGGTCGGAGGCAACGTCGATGTCGGCTTGACCGATGACCAGGCGGCCGGTCTCGCGGCCGCGGGCCTGCAACGGGTGGTGCTCGGTGTCCGGCCCGAGCATCTGCGTCTACGCCTGGACGGCGACCGTGGCATGCACGTCTCGACGGTTGTGGAGGTGGCCGAGTTCCTGGGCAACGGCGATCTCCTACACGCAACGGCCGACGGGGTGGATCTGGTTGCGCTCGTCGACGACGCCAAACACGTGTCGGTCGGGGATCAGGTCACGCTGCACGCCTCGCCTGGCACGCTGTACTTCTTCGCGACCGGCGAGGCGGGTGAGGTGATCGCGACCGGTAGCAACGGGGCCAGCTGAGAGGATCGCCGACGGCCTGTCGCCGGCCGCCCGCAGGATTCTTGCCCCGGCCTTGACCCCGCGGGCCCGAGCCTGGCCTCCGCGCTGGCGCCGGCGGTCAGTCGTCGGC
>Ga0123355_10004673_pt1 | contig 19945 bp, 22 predicted proteins | sample TergutEmb28metaG_3_FD_89872 | JGI IMG/M metagenome (GOLD analysis project Ga0123355, IMG submission 89872) | Embiratermes neotenicus P1 segment gut microbial communities from Petit-Saut dam, French Guiana - Emb289 P1 | ecosystem: Host-associated > Arthropoda: Insects > Digestive system > Gut ...
GCGGCGCGGGCAGAGCGTAGAACTTCATTATTAGATGCTGTAACCACACGCTCCGTTTCCCTTGCTGCACGGCCTACCACTTCTACAGCTTCAGCGGCGGCATGAGCCACTGCATTTTCGGTTTGGATTAAAACATCTGCAACTGCACCCATATTTGGAACGCTTGGATCATCCACCCTAGTCCGTATGGGTAGTTCGGGAATGCGGATACCAAGCAGGCCGAGGACGCTATTTACACCACGAATAACGGTATTTATCGCCCCGGCGATTAAGTTCCAAAGGCCGTCAACCAGCCATTGGCCCATCCGCTGTATCCCATCCCAAAGGGAACGGATTATATTTCGGCCCGATTCAACTATCTGCGGCAGTAGATTGGCAATCCCGCGAACCAAGGCCATGATAATCTGTGGGATGGCCTTGATAATTTCCGGGATTGCTATTATCAGACCTTCAACTAAGCTGATTATTAATTCGATTCCTGCATCGATTAACATGGGCAACATTGTGCCGATGCCTTTTACCAAACTTATAACCAGATCAATGGCGGCGGATATTAATTGTGGAAGCGCGGCAATAAGCCCTTCGATTAGGCTTATCACCATCTCTATCCCGGCATCTATTATCATGGGCAGGGCTTCAATTAAACCCTCCACCAGCCCGATTATCATTTCTATACCCGTTTGTATTATTTCGGGTATGCTGTTAACCAAAAAATATATAATGGTGTCGATAATTTCGGGCAAAGCTTCCAGTAGAACAGGTATGGCATCCATAATCCCGTTAACAATACCTTCTATTAACTGGATACCCATTTCTATCAGCTTGGGTATGCCTTCCACTAAGAATTCAATTATTGCGTTTAATATTGCCGGAAGTGCCGCGATCAGCACGGGCAAGGCTTCGAGAATCCCTTCCACTAGCCCGTTTATAAGAGCGAGGGCCGCTTCCAGCATTTTTGGAAGATTGTCAATTATCGTTTGAACGATAAACATTAGCATTTCAACAATGGCAGGCAAAAGTAATGGTAATGCCTCCGCCAGCCCCATTGCTAAAGTAGTGACAATTTCTAAAGCACCCTCCAACAAAACAGGCAGGGTGTCAATGATGGCTCCAACTAAAGTGTTTATTATGGTGGTGGCTGTATCGATAAGCATCGGCATACTATCAACGATGCCATTTACCAAAGCGGCAATAACATCCGGCGCGATTTCTGCAACAGTTGATACCATCGTACCGGCCATATCCAATATTTTCGGTACAGCCTCTGATATCCCGCCAACAAGCGTTTCAATGCCTTCAGTTAGGGCCTCTGTTGCCCCTTCTTGCCCGGAAACAATACCGGCAAAAGCCTCGGTTATCCCTGCCATCCCCGGCAGAAGCTCTGCACCGATACTGCTCCTTACACCTTGGATAGCGGTTTTTAAATCGGTTTGGGCATTGCCGAAAGCAACGGAAGCATCAATTAAATCATCCGACATAACCCCGCCCAAGGCATGTGCGCTTTCGCGTAGAGCCTCCATTTCCTCGGTTGAACTGTTAAGCAGCGGCATTAATTCCATAGCCGCCCTGCGCCCAAAAATCTCCAAAGCCATGTTTGTTTTTTCCACGCCTTCGGGCATTTCTTGAAATGCGGCAACAATGGCGTTCATCGCATCTTCCGGGGAGGCTTCCCGGACTACATCAAAACTAAGGCCAAGCCGTTCCACGGCCCGACCTACCTTACCGCCATCTTCTTCAACACTACCCATGGCGTTTTGTAGGTTGCGCATACCATAGGAAAGGTTATAAAGTGATGCACCAGATTGGTTGAGGATATAATCCCACTCTTGCACACCTTGGCGCGACATACCCATTTTCTGTGCTGTATTATTAACTTCAACCCCCAAACCGGCGGTTTCCTTAGCTATGTTATTAAGTGACTTTCCAACCGCAACAGTAGCTGTGCCAATGGCAACCATAGCGGCACCGACCGCAATGCCCACTTTTTTTAGAGTAGCACCAAGATTAGAGAAACTGCTTTCTGCATCATCCGCTACATCGCCTGCGTCCTCAACATCATCTGTGAAATCGTCAATTTTCTCACCGGCATCATCGAAACTATCTGCGGCGGCATCTATGGCCTTAGTGGTGGAATCCAACTCCCGCTCCATATTATTTAAAGCGGCCTTGGCATTATTAAGCTGGATGGCCCAGGCTTGGGTACGTTTATCATTTTCGCCAAAACTGTCGGTGGCATTTTTTAGAGCGGATTCCAGTGTGGTGATTTTGTCTCTTTGGGCTTCTACTTCTTTATTAAGGGCCTGATTCCGGGCAGTCATGGATTCCATGGATTTGTCGTTGCGGTCAAACTGGGATTCGATTAACTTCATCTCACTGCCCAGCACTTTGAAATTCTGGTTAATTTCCCGCAGGCTGGCTTTAAACTCGCGTTCCCCTTCCAAGCCGATTTTTAGCCCAAATGAATCCGACACACCATCACCGCCCTCAAAATTTACTACAATAGCAAAAGGGCCTGCTCATATGAGCGAAGCCCTTTTTACATACCATCGGGAATAATATCTTCGATAAACAACTCGCGCTTTGGCTTTGCCATACCATGGAATTGTTTATGGCACTCCCATAAATCCAGTAAATGGCCTATGGGTGTGAGCCACACTTCATCTTCGGTAAAGTTTAGATGCGCTCTGCCGTAATATAAAAGCCGGATAAATAACTCTGCGTCATTTACCCGGCCTAACTGTTTTTTCCCGGTGTTTCTTCCGATTCGATGTTTCTTTTCGTACCCCGGAACATACACTGGGTTATTGCTTCTTTGTAGGTTGCCAACTCATGCGGCTCGGTGAATAATTCTATGAATTCTATGGTCAGCAGTTCTTTGGGATCGCTTGGATTGCGGAAGTTATGTCGGAGGATGGATTGGTTTGCCAGTAGCACGATTAGATAATTTATCTCGTCCAAGGCAAGAGTGAAGTTCTCCGCCTTCATTAGCTTTTCGCCAAGGTTTTCTAAGCCGCCATACCTTTCCCCTATGGCCTTGGTTGCCAAGGTTGTGAGAATTAGCGGATATTCCTCGCCGCCGATTGTTATTATTGCACTTCTATCAATATCCATTAGAGCCTCCCCTACTTAGTAGTTTGCCCGGTATCTTCTTGGATAGCGGGTTTGGTTTGCGCAGGCTTGGGCGTTTTTAATGCCGTTGCCTCTATAACCGCAGATGATGCTGAAGCCGCCGGAAAATCCGGGTCATAGACGGCATTAAACCAACTGCTTATGATAGTATTGGGTACATTTGTGTGACCTTCCACTGCCTCGGCTTTCCATGGGTGACGATTACGAGCGTCTGGCTTATTCCGCCGCATAATAGTGCCTTCTATGCTTGGGGTTTGGAATGTGATGGAATCACCCTTGGTTTGTAGATTAGTGGATGGTGTGCCGAAAATAACTCGGTACAACCAAAAATACTTATACAGGCCATTTGCACGTCTGGCCCGGAAGCCTACGGCCACGGGTGGGCCAACATCCTCACTTGAGGAAATAAGCACTCCGTTTTCGTCAATACCGGCACCAAGTAAAATAGCCGCTACCTCCGGGGTTATTTCGTCAACACCCAAGGTAAGTGTGCCGGATTGGAATTCCCGGACGCTTTCCTGAGCCGCATCATCCGCATATAACATTGCTTCAGCAATCTCGATACTTAAATCCGCTTGGATAGCCTTTGCCAGCCTTGCAGGTGTGCCGTAAGTTTCCATTCCTTCATTGCCATCGGTTATAGGTGCGTAAAACATATCACGTAAACCAATCGTTGCCATTTATCCAACCTCCACTTCATATGGTTTGGCTATATCAATAGCCGCATGATGGTATTTGGTGTCCGCTTCGAAGCCGATATAGCGGCGGTCGGATATGGTGAAATCCGAGCCAAGCAGTGCCTTTGTAAGCCGATTCCGAAGAGGGTAATAATTATCCTTACTGTAGATAGCCAGCCGCGCTTCCTGTATATCCGCTTGGGGCAGATTATCGGCGGCAAGGGCGAAGCTATCCACAAGCGGGATAATGACTACATATTCATCCGGAGGAACGCCACTAAAATGTCCGGCTTCAAATGGCACGTTCATATTCGTAAGCAAAGCGGTTAGTTCGGACAAAATATTCATACGCTATCAATCTCCTTCTCTAGTTGGGATATCATGGCTTCAACGGCGGGTTTCCGGCTTGCGGCTCTGGCCGGGGCCAGGAATGGCCGCGCCGGTTGGGTGGAAGTGCCGTGTTCCAAAATGTTAGCCACCATTGCATTAGAACGGCCATCGCTACGAGGTTCGCGGAAGCCAACCTTCACATCGTAATTCCCATCCCTGTCCAGCTTGGCAGGGGAAATACCTAGCGCACCGGCCAGTTCTCCGGTGGAGCGGGATTCTTCTTGGGTATCCCGGCCTATAGCAGATTGGAGATTGGAGCGGACTTTTGCTTCCACAACCTCTGCCCCGGCCCGTAGTACCCTCGGCATGATTTCATCTGTTTTTTCACCTAATCGGGAAATCCGATCCAAAAAATCATCCGGCATTTTTACAGATACGCGGGCCATGGCTTCACCCTTTCGATGGTGTTATTTTTTCGCATAAAACTTCAACATACATACCGCGCCCATGTACATCATCAATGCTAATAATGTTGTAGTGTTCATCATTGCAGTGGATAAACATGGCTGTGGTTATGGTGAGGTTTGGTATCACACGAAACCGAAACAGGGTATTTGCCTCGGAGAAAGCGGCACGGTTACGCCATTTTTCGTTGCCATGTCGGGATTCTTTATAGGCCCGGACTTTGGTTAGAACAGTATCGTTTTTTGTTGCAAAGCCCTGTGAATCCTTCTGCGTATCAGTAGATAGGATTTCAATAAAATGGCGCATCTTCAAACTTCCCACCTCTTCTCCATCAGCAGTAGCCGGTTAACCGCATCCCACACCTGTTTTGCGGCACCAACATAATCTGCGAAAAAGCCGCCGGTGGAGCCATCCCTACTTTCATAGAAATGGCTCGACAGCATAATCACGGCTTGCTCTGTGGTTGGGGGAAGTTTGCCGCTTTTGTATTCACGTTTTTGGTAGCTTTCGGCGTAGGCAAGTGCGGCAGAAATAAAGCCACGTAGCAGTTCATCGTCCTCATCGTGGGATAGGATAATATTTGCCTTTACCCTTGGCAGCAGCCGGTTAACCATGCGGCTCATCTTATGCTCCTGTTTTGAGAAGCTGGATACCTTCGGCCAGAATAACTTTGCCATCCACGCGCTGGGTTGCGATAAAACCAACTTGACCGTTACCGGCAAAGAGTTCGTTTAGTCGCTGGACTGTGCGGCCCATGCGGTCGGCAACCCAGTAATGGGCAAAATCTCCGAAGGCTACCGGCAATGCACCGGCTTCCACAGTAGGAACATATGGGGAAGTATAAAGGCGATAGCCCAGTAGTCTGTCCGGCTCCCCGGCCTGAACGCTTGGTTGCCAAAGATACTGGCCGTTGGAATCCTTCAGTTTACGGATGGCCGAAACTGTTATATCTCGCATAAGGAATACCGCATTTCTGCGATATGGGCTTTTTAATGCGTAGATTAAATCGATTAAGTTATCGGTGTTTATAGTGTTTCCGGCATTTACGCCGATGGTGCCGCCGCCGGTTTCTCTGAAAATGCCTGTAGGCTGGCCCACACCGGTGCCGATGCAGAAGGCTTCCTCTTCGGCCACCCCAAAGGCTCTGGCAAATTCATCTGCGATGTAACTTTCAAGGTCAAACATGGAATCCTGTAATAATTCCATGCTGATGCGGATTAAATCGGTAAGTTTGTATGCATCAATGGTCTTTTGTGAGAAGGTTAGTGTGCTTTCTTGGATAGGCGCGTTTTCCGGTGTCCAGCGGGCCACGGATTTATCTGCGGCTATGGGGATTTTACGCTCTGCCGAAGTTGAGATGGTTCTGGCGATGCGGCGGATTACGTTGGCTTCTTCCAAACCTTGAACGATGCGGCGTTCAAACTCCACCGGCACCAAGTAGCCGCCATCCGCGTCCGGTGTGGTGGAAAGCACGTTATGAACCGGGTTTTTAAGCCGTAGCACAGAGCCAAAGTCCTCTTTGTATTCTTGGCTGGCGCGACCGGTTTTTTCTGCTTCGGGATTGGTGGGGGAATTGGTAACGGGTTGGCTGGTGGGTTTGGACATTTCAAGGTCATAGGCCGCTTGACGTTCCAGCCGCTCTATTTCCTTGCCCAAGGCCACCATATCCGCTTCCATTTTGTCATACTCGGCGGCGGCTTCGGGAGAGACCATGCCATCTGTACCGCGCTTGCTGTCCAAGAACTCCTTGGCTGTGTTCCATAGTTTGTTACGCTTTTCGCGCAGTTGTAAAATTTGACTCATTTTGGTTTACCTCCATTTAGTGTGAAATTAAAAAGAGCCTCTTTTCGAGAGACTCTGCTGAGATGCCTTTGGGCTGATCATTTTCCGGTGCCGGTGGCTTGGGTATTAATTTTTCCAGTAGTGAGTTGGTTACGGCCCGTCTGGAAAAAGCATAAACTTCCGTACTTGGATTTTCGTTAGAAGCGGCGCGTTTGCCATCCTCCAGTAAATCATCTGCAAATCCCATATCGATTGCCTTGTGCGCCGACAGCCATGTTTCCGCATCCATTAAGTTTGATAGTTTGGTACGGCCTTGGCCTGTTTTGATTTCATATGCGTTGATGATGGATTCTTTAACCTCGGATAGCATATCTATGGCTTTACGCATTTCTTCGCTATCGCCAATTGCTATGCTCATGGGATTATGCACCATCATTAGTGCAGTTGGGGCCATTAAAACTTTTGTGCCAGCCATGGCTATGACGGAAGCTGCGCTGGCGGCGATGCCGTCTATCTTTACGGTTACGTTGCCTGTGTAGTCCATTAGCATGGTGTATATTTGAGATGCGGCTATACAATCGCCGCCCGGTGAATTTATATATACAATTACATCTCCATCACCGGCAAATAACTCTGCCCGGAACGCCGCTGGGGTGATCTCATCACCCCACCAAGTTTCCTTGGCTATTATCCCATCAAAGCGAAGGGTACGGACACCACCCTCCCCGTTGGAAAAGTTCCAAAATTTATTCATGATGTATCATCCTCCCGTATGTTACGAGCGTAGGCCGCACCTACATCTTTAAGTTTGACCATGTTACCGTTTACGAAGTGAAGATTGCCGCCTTCTTCATCGGACAGCAGATTCAAATCCTCCAAGGCCCGGACATCATTAATACATAGGAAACCGTTCTGTATGCCAGTGGAATATCCGGCCATCCTTGTTTGGAAATCCCCTCGCAAAAGCCCATCCACGTTAAACTTGATGCAGGTTATGGCCTTTTCACCGGGCAAAAGTAATGATTGTTGCAGGCTCATTTCCCAGCGAACCACCCATGGGTCAAGGGTGTATTTTACGAATTCCAAACTTTGCTGCTCAATATTGGAAAAACTACTCCTGTCGAGGTCACCAACCATATGCGGCGGCACCCTAAAAATCCGGGCAATTTCTCCAATTTGGTATTTACGGGTTTCTAGGAATTGTGCCTGCTCTGGCGGAATTGTTATCTGATTAAACTTCATGCCTTCTTCTAATATCGCAGTTTTATGGGCATTGCTAACGCCTTGATATCCCGCTTCCCAGCTTTCTCTTACACGTTTTATATCCTTGATGGTGCCGGGATGTTCCAATATGCCGCCGGGTGTGGCACCGTTGGCAAAAAATTTACTGCCATATTCCTCCGTTGCAATGCTCATGCCCACAGCGTTTTTCGCCATGGCAATGGGGGAGTAGCCTATAAGCCCATCAAACCCCAGCCCCGGAATATGCAATATATCTTCCCGGCGAAAAGGGATCACGCCTTTGTCGCTTTGATATGTGTAAATAAGCCGCCCGTTATTTGCCCGCTCGACAGTCATTCTGTTGGGTAAAAGCGGATATAGTGCAATTGGATAACCGCGCCCATCCCTTACCACCTGTGCATAGGCATTCCCCCAAAGTAGCAGATGTGACATAAGTGTTTCGCGCCACACAAATGATGTCATTTCATCGTTAGGCTCGTCATGGAGGAGATGGTATAAAGGATGATCATGATCTACAGCTTTTCCGCCGTCCGGTTGACGTTGATAAACATGGAGCGGCAAGCTGGCTACAGCTTCAGCAAGAATGCGAACACAGGCATAAACAGCGGAGGTTTGCATTGCTGTTATTTCATTTACCGCTTTTCCGGCAGGGGTGCCGCCGAAAAGAAAGTTCCAGCCTCCACCGATAACCGTACTGGGCTTATTGCGGGAGCGAAATAGATTTTTTATTATCCTCATGCGTATTACTCCCTTGGAACACCGATAAAATCAAGAAACGCACCCAGGCCGAGTGCGTTCATGCAATAGTCATATAATTTTGGATGGGTCTGTGACATTCTTTGAAAGCGATTAATTTTATCCCTATGGCATCCTACAGGGCAAAATGTACAGCCGGTGCGCTTTTCTCCTGTAGTGGAAAGCCGTCCTTTTTTATCCTCCACAATATCCCCATAAACTGAGGCTATTGGAATATTGTACTGGCGGATATATTGGAGAATGTCTTGCTCTGTCCAAAAAGATAACGGCTTAGATTTGGGTTGCTTTGTGTCAAATCCATTGCATCCCGTCTGAAACCATGCCTTTCGTCTTCGCTGGCTTTCAATCGCCATCATACCTATTATGGGATATTTGCCGCTTACTTTTGAAAACCTATGAAGGGGATTTTCTTTCATAATGTCACAGCATTTGGCGGAGATTATGAATGGGGCATCCAATAAAAAGGCCCATTTTCCGTATCGGTCATGATTAAATCCGTTTGGTAAATAATCCGGCCCTAAACCTTTCATTCTACGCAAAGCCCACTCTGAGCCTTTTCGTGCATAATAGATTGTATGGGCAACATCCTTTGACGGATAACACCAGCCATGTATTTTTACAACTTCATCAAAACGCAAGGCTGGTCGTAAAACTGTTACATTTTCTGTGCTTTTGGCAATTTCCCGTACTTCCGGATATTCCAGCCCGGTATCAACGAATACCGCTTCGATATCGGGAAAACAGCGTCTTGCCAAATCTAAAAGCACCGCCGAGTCCTTGCCTCCCGATATAGAAACGGATACCATGCCATTAAAGCGAAAGTGCCATTCTATTATTTTTGCTTGGGTAACCTGTATCTTTTTCCAAAGGGGCCACGCCTGCATGATTTTCAAATCCTCTGATGTGTGCTTGGGTGCTTTTCTCATAGAAATAAAATCCCCCTTTCGTCATAGACGCTATTGGTGGTGCCTTCTTGTAGCATGGCGCGGGCCAGCCCCATCACTAATGCAACGGCTCCGTCCACCTTTTCAGTCGATTTTTTCTTGCTTATCTTCATATTTAGATGAGCATCAACCTCGGCCACAACATTGCCCATATTCCAATCCATCACCGGGTGCTTGCCATGCCGCAATTTCCCTTCCTGCACTAATTGCATAAGGTCACGGGTGGGAGCCGCCATACTTCCGAAGCCCTGGCCAAATGGGAATACTGTAAAACCGCGCTCCTCGCCCAACTCCTCAAGGTCGCGGCGGATTTTTTCCGCGCCCCAGCGGTCATAGGCGATTTCTCTAATGCGAAAATCCTCGGATAACTTTTCGATAAATGAAGTGATATAGTCATAATCAACCACATCACCCTCGGTGGTGTTGATTACTCCCATCTTCCTCCAAACGGCGTAGGGTACATGATCGCGGCGAGTGCGCAAGTCGATTGCATTTTCGGGAAGCCAAAAGAATGGCATAACTGTATATTTTTCATCGTCACCTTCCGGCGGAAATACCAAGGACAGTGCTGTAAGGTCGCTGGTGGAGGATAAATCCAAACCGGCGTAGCAATCCCGGCCATGAAAATCCTCTAGGCTCATTTCTTCGCCGCAGGCATCCCATTTATCCATGGGCATCCAGCGCACATCGGCATTACACCATTCATTTAAGCGAAACTGACGGAAGTGCATTTCTTCTGCCGGGTTTTGGCTGGCCTGTTCGTAGGCGGCTTTTACGGTTTCAAATGGAATGGTCACGCCAATGGAAGGGTTAACCTTTCGCCAGATGGTTTCGTCATTCCAATCATCGCCATCCTCAATGCCAAACACAGCCGGGTAAAACGAAGGGTCTATCTTTGAGCCGTCCAGTACGGCTTTGGCTTTACAGTGGATTTCATAACATATGGATGTCCTATCTCTACCGGCAGTAGTGATGAGGAAATAAAGCGGTTGCCGCCGCGCATCGCCGGTGAACTTTGTCATGGTGTCGAACAGTTCACGGGTCTGCTGTGCAAATAACTCGTCAAAAATAAGCCCGGACACGTTGAAGCCCTGCTTTGATTTTGTTTCGGAGGACAACACCCGGTAGAAACTGTTGGTGTGGGGAAATATAATCCGCTTGGTAGAGGGTACTAACTTGGAAAGGCCCGCTAAATCTCCACATTGTTCCACCATGGCTTTGGCTGTATTAAAAACGATGCTGGCTTGGTTAATATCGGCGGCACAGGAGTACACCTCTGCCCCAGCCTCCCCATCTGCGAAAAGAAGGTAAAGGGCAACTGCAGCAGCTAGTTCTGACTTGCCATTTTTCTTTCCAATCTCAACATAGGCAGTACGAAACTGACGGTATCCTGTTTCCTTATCCACTATTCCAAAAACATCACGGATAATCTGCTCTTGCCATGGCATCAACCGGAAAGGCTTACCGAACCACTCCCCGGTGGTATGGCGGAGCATGGATATGAAATTCACAGCAAAATCGCCGCGCCGTTGGTCGTAGCGGCTTGTTGGTAGCATTAATGATGTGGGTTTATATTTGTAATTGCCCATGGATACCTCCCAAATAAAAAAAGACTCCCATGGAAGTCTTGAAGTAATAATTCTTGTACGAGGAATAACCCCCGGTTAGGGGCCTCCTCTCTGGTGTCGCTGGTCTAGCCTGCCGGTATTAACCCTCGTTATCGAAAGAGTTGTTAACTGCGTGTATAAGTTCCGCATCGGCCAGTATTTCGGGCAGACTATTCATTCCAGCCTCGTCCGGTATAATATCCGTAGCGATATCCTCGATGGCCATCGGTGCGGGAGCGGCCTCCTCGACAGTTTTTTCTGGCGCACCGTACCGCCAGCTTGAATTCCCGCTTAAGTTTGCACACATCAGCTTGCGAATTTGCCCAAACTCCTGGCCTATAAGCCCCAGTCCTATAAGCCAGACGCGCATGGTAAAGCGTTCGTTTTCAAAGTGCTCCTGTGGCTTGGCGGTTACGCGCTTCTTTTCCTTGGCTGTGGTGCTGAGAGCAGTTATAAATTGCGCATATGCCATTAGGTTATCGCTGTGGTCGGCTGTGAACCAAGGGAACTCGATGCCATTTTCCAAAACTCTAATGGGTATTGCATCCACTCCAAGGGCCTTTTTGATGAGCGGCTCTTTGGCAGTGACCATTTTGCAAAGGTTGTCGAGGTTCTCCGGCGTGAAACCGTCCAGCGGAAGTGTAATGGAAATGCTGTCCGTTTCGGCTTTCAATTCGACTGGTTCTTCCACCGCCGCGTCTGCTTTTGCGCGAAAGTCACGCTTAATGGTGGTTTTATCCCAATCCCCGGTTTTGTGTGAGGTGTTGAGTGCGAATGTATGGTCATCGCCGTAGCTGTAGACCGTTCCCATCGCAGTGCTGAAATATTCGCTGTAACCTTCAGCTGTAGCTTCGTCATGGGTTGCAAATTCCTCTGCGATGTAAATTTCTCCGCGAGGGGTGTCGAGGGTGTAAAGTCTTGGAATGTCGCGCTTGTTGGGCTTTGTTGGCCCTTCTTCAACTTCCGGCGCATCCTTAGAAAGTGCAGGTTCCTCGGCGGCTTGGGCTTCCTCGATAGGTTGCCCATCGGTTATCATTGGGGCCTCGTCAATCCCGGCCTCGTCCGGTATTTCATATTCAGTTGCGACCGGGATAAACTTGTGTGGGTTGAGAAGTGTTGCGATGAGTTCCCGGTTCTCCGGCCCGGTGAGGGTGCCGGTCTTGTCGATGTGGTATTCGCCAACTTGGTAGGCGAAGGTTGGGGCTCCGAGATATTTGGATTCTGTTCCCATAATTTCTGTGAGGGCCGTTACCAGTGTTTTGCGCTGTGCGCCTGTTAGGTTGTAGTTGATTGTCATTGCCATTGTTGTTACCTCCATTTTCCTTATTTTTTCGGGTTTTCCGCCCGTTCGGTGAGTCTATATATCACTCAGAACGCCTTTTATAGCAAGGGAATGTGGAGGAAAATAGCGGTATAAATGCACCAAAGATATAGCGGATATTTGTCCGGGCCTTGTGTAATCCGTAATACAAAATAGTTGGTGTACGAGAGCAAGCCCCGCAGGGCTGGCTCGGTTATTTTATAGTTATGCTTTTGTTTCTTACACCACTCCCTCGTAGAATTCATCAAGTGGCTCAATAGATTTCGTATGTCCAGAATTCAGAAATACGGCGTTAAAATTGCATCGCCCAACCTCGCCGTCCTCGGCACTGATGTAGTACGCCCTGCCGCCATCTATGAAATAAGTTCCTGTGTGGGGTATGCGGTCTACATAGTATTTTCGCAGAAAAAGCTGGCGTTCTTTAATTTCTTGCCCTTTAAGGGTGTAAATTGCATTTGGATTGGTCATTGCCATGCACCTCCATTTCGTTATTACTGTTCGTTAGTGCAGTGTATCTCCTACATCGCCGTTTGATGCCCAGGCAACAAGCAACTGGATGGCATCACCAAAGCCGCCTTTCCAATAAAAGCGAATTGCCTCACCATCCGCAACCCTGTATGCATTTTCCATGGCTCTAAAAAGTGACATCTGCTCCTCGGTTAAGGTTGCCTGCAACCGTTCCGCACACTTTTCTAATTCCAAAAAAGCATCTTTCACCGGCTCCGTCTCATTTTTGCCGTAGTGGTTAACCCGCTCGGTAATGAACTCAGTCGTGGCCTTTCTCATGTACACATCCATATTTGCATCCCGCCTTTCTGTTATTTTGCACGATGGTTGTCGCGCATTTTCGGGATGCTATTAATCGCTCAACTCGACCGGTAATGCAACACACTATGGATTATATAAAGCGCATGGAAAAAGAGTCCCTTGCGGAACCCTTATCCCTTTGTTGCAATATAACAATTACATATATTCACGGCTACCATCCCGGTGAAACAGTTACATTTTTAAAGTGTTAGTGCTAGTTTTTTTCTGCCAATTTCAAGATGATTACATTGTCGGTTTGGTACAAAGCAAGCTGGTCTTTTACTTTCCAGCCCAACTTCTGCCTCAGTTCGCTTGGTAGCTCAGTCATACCTAAATCGCAAACCGTGCACTCCGGGGCTGAAGCATCGGAACCCCGGTGTAAGATAATTATGGTTTCCACATGGGTTATGGATAGTTTATCCCCAGGCTCCAACTTTAGCTTACCTTTTGTGTCGCGGGGTAAGACAATCCGCCCTAACTCATCAATGGTGCGTGAACTATATCGTTCCATTTTTTGCCTCCATTTCGTTTTAATAACCGCTTGGTGTGGATGATAGCCGGTGTTTTAATTGCGGTATTTTTACATTTACTCTGCGGATGGTAATGGCAGTAAAATAATCTTTGCGGGAACATTATGTTTTTTACAGTTGTCTATGACATGTTTAGTGCCACGGCTTCTCCCATCCCAAATAATCAGCATAAAATCACTGTTTTGGATTATTTCAATATTGCGCTTGAGTGGGGCCGCTTTGCCGTACTTGTCATACTCCGGCAAAAATTCTGTAATGGGGATATCGTTAGCCAGTGCATATTCTTTTGCGCAAGTATCAATGCCTTTTGCGCCGCCGGAAACCAGCATTGTTGTTTCTGGCGGTAAGTAGCCGGCCAGATTATCCACCATCAGCCCTCTTGAACCGATTACACCAACCCGCATATATACCTCCCTTGAATTTAATAGATATACAGCATATCTATTTTGAGCATTATGCCATGAAATAGATGTATTGTAAACACACAATATATCTACAACGGAGGGATTACTATGGCAGTGAAAAGTGTGTCCATACGGATTGAACAAGAGATGCTCGATAAAATCGGCTTTGTTGCCGATTATCAAGGCCGTTCCTTTAACAGCCATGTGCTTGTGCTGATTCGTGATGATATTGAAAGGCACGAAGATAAGCATGGTAAAATCGAAGGGGCCGTAAAGCCGGATGTTAATGTGAAGCCTGCGAGAAAATCGTAAAATCCACTCCCGGTAGGAATAATCCTAGTGTTGGCCTACTTATGTGATACTTCTTTCACCACATCCGCATATTGGAGATAAACCTCATCACGTTCCACAAATACGCCTTCCATGCCATGGGCTTCAACATATCGGCGTATACTGGCCGATGCGTATTTGAGGTCATATTCCATGGCGTAGCAAATGCGCCCAAGCTGTGCGCAAGCCATGCCGGTGGAAAAACTGCCAGAAAATAAATCCAGCACGATAGCATTTGCCGCCGTGCTGTTTTGGATTGGTTTTGCCAGTAGGTCGAGGGGCTTCATTGTTGGGTGGATGTCGTTTTTCTTAGGCTTGTCGTATTCCCAAACTGTGGTCTGGTCGCGCCCGGCCTCCCATTTGTGCTTACCCTTGGCTTTCCAACCAAACAAAACAGGCTCATGCCGCCAATGGTACGGACTGCGGCCCATCACCAGCGAAGGTTTCACCCATTGGCAAACCCCGGACAGTTTAAAGCCTGCTTCACGAAAAGCGCGGCGGAACCATTCACCCTGCGTGTCGGCGTGGAAAATGTATGCGCTGGCATCGTTGTCCATGACGGCTTCGGCATTTTTGAACGCCGGTAGTAGGAGTTTTTCCACCAATACATCTTCGGTTAGACCATCATTAGCGATTTTCCCGGCTTTGCCCTCATATGAAACGCCATATGGCGGGTCTGTGAGCAGAAGATTGGCACGTTTACCGTTCATTAGTTTTTCGACATCCTCCGCTTTGGTGGAATCTCCGCAAACCAGCCTGTGATTGCCTAGCATCCATACATCACCAAGCAAAACAAAGGCCGCTTCTTCAAGAGCGGCACTAAGGTCGAAGGCATCATCTTCTACATCGCCAGTTTCTCCGGCGAATAATTTCTCAATTTCGCCGGGGTCAAATCCCATAAGTTCCAAGTCGAATCCGAGGTCTTTAAGGTCAGCAAACTCCAAGGCTAGAAGTTCATTATCCCAGCCAGCGTTTAAGGCGAGGCGGTTATCCGCAATAATGTATGCCTTTTTCTGCGCATCTGTGAGATGTTCAACAAAAACACAGGGAACTTCCGTCATTCCTTCAGCTTTGGCGGCAAGTATGCGCCCATGTCCGGCGATTATATTTAAATCATGGTCGATAATTACCGGGTTTACGAAGCCAAATTCCCGCAAACTAGAGCGTAACTGTGTAACCTGTTCCTTGCTGTGGGTACGGGCATTTCTGGCGTAGGGAATAAGCTGGTCGATATCCACTTTTTCAAACCGTTCTGTGGTACGCATGGTAAAATCACACTCCTATGGTGGCTACAGATTTATCAGAAGCCGCGATTTTTAAGCATCTCTAAAAAGGCATTACTGCCATTCCCGGTAAAATCCTTGGTAGAGTTCTGTGCGATAATGGCCCAAATCTCACGATAAAGTGCTGTAGCCTGCTTGGAATATTCCAGTGCGGCCCTTACATATGGCGATTGTTTGCCACCTTGGAGGACACGGCCCAACTTTTTATTCATGTATTCGGTTTCGAGAAAACTGCGCCGGATAAAAGCAAAATCCTCCACCAATTGGGGAGGAACGTATTTTTCACATCCGCTATTCTTTATCCACTCCATCATCAGCCAATATATATCCGATGCGGAGGGGAGCGATTCATCGCCCTCTTTGCTGGTCATATCCAAGAATGACGGCGGGGCCGGTTTTGAATTTTGATTTTTTGATTTTTGATTTTCCGGCGGGAATTCAACCACCTGTGGTTTCCTGTGGCTAACCTTATCGACACCCTCGTCAATACGAGACGCTAAGGGTTTTCGGGGTCTGCCCGCGCCGGGTCGCTTGCCGCCGCTGGGCATGGCATTCACCCCCTGTAAAAAAGTTTTTGATAATGCGGAAAATTCACACGGTACTCCGGGCGCGCTGTCCGATAAATTTATTTTTTAAGATTCGAACCGCCCCTGGGCCGTATGATATTTGATATTTGATTTCGAAGTTGGAAATTCAAAAATCAAATATCAAAAGTAATCACCCTGCTCGGCATGAAGCCTGCTGTGGCATTCCGCACAAAGGGACATAAGGTTATCCCAATAGTGGGTACCGCCATCGGTCAGCCGCTTCTTATGGTGTACGGTTGTAGCGGCAGTCAATTTTTCTTCCTTCCAGCACATGGCACACAGAGGGTTGGCGGATAGGTACGATGTTCGTATCTCCCTCCACCGTCTACCGTACCGCTTATTGCTTTTGGGATCACGTTGATGTTTGTTGTAATGCTTCATCGCTTCCTTGGCATGGGTATCGCAGTAGCGGTGAGCAGTTAACTCCCGGCACCCACGATGGGCGCAGGGCCTCTTTGGCTTGTTGGGCATAGGTTTCACCTCCAACACAAAAAGCCGCCCGGTTTCCCGGAGCGGCCTCTCTAAATTTCGTTAGCATAATCATATGTGGTCTTAAACCCAAATGCAACGACATCGTTAGGACACTATCCAAAAAGAAGCGTCCGCATCTGCTGTAGTGCCTTGGCTCTCAAGCGGTCGATATGCCGCTCTGTATAGTTCAAACTATTGGCAAGCCTATATCTGGCACCATTACGAAGCTGGCCGGACATATAAATCTCGCTTAATATTTGTTGCTCCCGCTCCTCCAACTGTTTCCATGCCGGTGCAAACCAAGACATGTATTCTTCGGCAACGCGGTAACGGTTTTTAAGGACATCCATTTTGTCGATAAGGTTAGTCAACAGTTCCTGCCCTGCGTTGGGATTCCAAGCAGACGGCATACCCGTTATCTGGCTACTTCGCGGTGAATTCATACGGGTAGAAACATCATGGATATCATCTGGTGTGTTATCAATAATGGCCTGCATATTTTCGTAGTCACGAATTGCAGCTATAGTAGCCGCATTGGTGTCTAGGTATTTCCAAGCTATCATAAGGCAACCTCCGTTCAAGAAAGGGATTCTATAATCTCCTTGGCTTCTTGAAGCGATGTAACTTTGAAGGCTTCGCCATTTGCGTCTTTGATTTGATTTAGCGTTGATTCCTGTATCTTTGTAAGTTTGCCCGTTGGGATTTTAACCTCTAACGCAACAAACCGCCCGTTAAGGCAAATAATAATGTCCGGCATCCCTGCCGTACCGTACATACCACCATGGGTTTTCCAGAAGAAACAATGGGGTACGGTTTTTAAATGCCGCATAATTGCGGCAATGATGTTTCTTTCAAGCATAAACGCCTCCGGTGCGGCTAAGTTATAAGTTTTGTACCGGTGAACTGAACTGCTCAAAACCTCACAAACCCAGTGTTTTAGCGGTAGAACTGCCTGAACCACCTATGGCTCCTACTCTTTATATATATTACTTTTTATTATATTCACATATTTTTTACCCTTATATAAAAATAGAAAAGAGTAGTTCATACAGTTCAAAACCTTTATTTTTCTTCTTTCCTTCTCTCACTCTGGTTCTAAGACAGTTCCCAAAAGTACAAACCGGTACTGCTCTGCATCAATATTGCGGCGGTCAATCGGCAAAACGTACACCCTTCCAGATTTTACGGCGGCTTACTTTTTCCAAGCCACGTTCTATGCCATTGCCGGATGCTTCCAAGTCCTTGTTAAAGTTGGTTTGCGATAATGACTTAAATCCGTTCTGCGTACAATAATCCCGATACTTCTCGAACAGCGAAATGCGTACACATTCGTAATTTTCGTTGAATTCGCAACATTCTTCAAGGAACATAAGCGATGAACTGCTTTCAACTCTGTAACGCCGTAATTCAAGAGTAGTCTGCTCCGTTTCAGTAAAGCGATAATTGTTAGACATCAACCGGCGAAGCCCATCCAAGGCCCATGCAAATATACCGTCTGCTTCTTCGGCCAGCCGCTCCCGAAGATTAGGATCGCGTTTTTCAACAGGCACAGACTTTTCGAATCGCATTATAATTAGCCGCCGAAAGAAGGCTTCGCTACGGTCGGCGTAATTTTTGGGGATGTCGTTACAGGAAAAAAGAAATCTTGCGTATGGTCGAAAGCTAAATGGGTCTTTATTCTTGCGCTCCGCAGTCACATAATCCTCGCCGGTTAGGGCCTTAAAAATTCCACCGTCATCAACGGCCTTTGAAGGTAAATCGGCAAATATATTGGCCAGTTTGCCAAACAACTCTGCTTTGTTAAACCTATCCCCAAGAGCCTGCCAGGGGATGTTGCTTACATTATCACTGCCCAGCAGAATATCTTGGGCAATGGATAGGAGTGTACTTTTTCCGGCGTTGGGTGCGCCTACAAATACAAAGGATTTCTGCGCCTTATTTACAGGAATAAGCAGGTAGCCAAATATCTCCTGCATCAATGGGATTTCCGTTTCGGGCAGTATCCCATTTAAAAATTCTAGGAAGCGCGGGCATTTCGCAGTTAGGTCAAAGTTTACATTAAGTTGTACCGTAGAAAAATACTCCGCTGTATGAGGCTTAAACGAACCATCCAGTACATTGTATAGGCCGTTGCGAAGATTAATGATAAAGGGATTAGCGTTAATTTCACGGACTTGCTTACGGATAGCGGAACGCCACTGTTTCTCGGCATCGCTAATTTCGCTTGCTTTTGCCGTTTTTAGCATAAAACCCCGGACAGCGGCAAAGGCCGCTAAATCCTCCATGGACTCATATACGCCATGATCATAAAAATAATAACTACCGGCACCATAGAATGCGGCCAGATTTTTTGCCATATGATCGGCAAGGATACTGGGCAGAAAGCGTTGGCCTCCGCGATCGGTAGGCTCGTACCAATCGGGCAATTCTGCACCTTCGGTTTCGCGTTTGGTTTCCTTACTGCTGATATGCTTTTTACGGATATCCCTGTAAAGAGACAGCAGGGTTTTTAAATCGGGAGCCTTAAACTCGAACTTGGCCTTAACGTCATGATTTATGATTGTTTCGGCTATGGTCGGCTCGGCGTTGTAGAGGTTTTCCTGTATAAAATTCTGTGCAATTTGAATATTGCCCAAAGGTGTCGATTGTCTCTCTAGGGCATCCAAAGTCTCTAATAGTTCCCCAGTAGTAAGCGGTTTATAACATAATGCCGCCGGAGATTTGCATCCACATTCCCCGGTATCCAGCTTGGGGCATTTGAAGCCAAACTCTGCAATCTTGGTACAGGTCATGGGCTTGGTGCCGCTATCCATGAAATGGGCAATCTTAGCATGCGTCTCGGCATAGCTGTATTTCGGGTAACCTTTAGATAAGGCATGGATGACCCTATCCCCGCCGTCAAATACAGCAAGGTTTGATATCATGCTGTACCATTGGTTTTCCGGCAAAGTCGCGGAGTTGGTTTTGCAGTGCTGTATAAAATCACAGCGGCGGCCCACAAGGGCCAATCCTCTGCGGTTGCCTTTTATTATGGGCATAGTAACTACGGCTCCGGTTGGTTCATCGGGTATTTGAGGCAGGGCCACTTCCAACTCTGCATGGGTATAACGAAGTTCCGGGCTGAATTTGATACACTCCACCATAACCGGCTCACCTTTGCAGTGATTAAACCCCGGCAAGCGAAGGACACGGCTTTCATTTACGCAGGCGGGATCGCCGTCAAACTGAGCGATTAGTTTCTTTTGCAGGCGGCGGAAATCCTTAACCTCTACATCCTGAA
>Ga0123355_10004674_pt1 | contig 19945 bp, 18 predicted proteins | sample TergutEmb28metaG_3_FD_89872 | JGI IMG/M metagenome (GOLD analysis project Ga0123355, IMG submission 89872) | Embiratermes neotenicus P1 segment gut microbial communities from Petit-Saut dam, French Guiana - Emb289 P1 | ecosystem: Host-associated > Arthropoda: Insects > Digestive system > Gut ...
TAGATTCTCTGCAATTATTTAATGCTTACAACAAAAAACGCCACTATCAAGCGGCGTTTTTGTGTGGTTATGAATTTGAATTTTAGTTAGATTTTTCGGTTGTGTATAAATGAGTGTCTCTGTAGAACCCTCCCCACCCGCCGCCCCTTCGCCCATAACAGCACAAGAACCAACGCCAGTTGAACCAGCGCCACTGCCGCAGTATTCGCAGCCTGCAGTAATCCAATCTGCCGTGGCAGTTTCTGCCGCTAGCAGTCATACCCTGGCCCTGATGGAAGACGGCAGCCTTTGGCAACGGGGCGTACACAGCCCCTGGCCGCAGCGGATTAAAACTAACGTGACCCAGGCTGTTGCCGGGCATTATCATTCCCTGGCTATCACCCGGGATGGAGGGCTTTGGGCATTGGGAATGGCAATTGGCGATGGCACGGAAGAGTTTCGGCCTTCGCCGGTGAGAATTATGGATGATGTGATTTACGCCACCATGACCCGCATCGTGCCAAACAGCCATACCTTTGATGGGGTGCGAAGCTATGTAATACGCGCAGATGGCAGCCTTTGGGCATGGGGGTTGGCCGCCGAAGCTTTCAGTACCGCAATTGGCGACGGCAGCCTCCGTGAAGATAGGCTAACCCCAGTGCAAATTATGGAAGATGTAATAGCCGTAACCCCCACGAGTGGCGGCGGTTTCGCAATCACCAGCGACAACACCCTCTGGGGCTGGCATGGCGATAGATTTTACCATGATGCAGAAACCGGCGAATGGCTACGTACAGATCACCAGCTAACCCCCGCCCCAATTATGGAAAATATCGGCTATGTACATGGGCACTTCGCAATAACCACAGATGGTGAACTATGGCGGGTTGACGGCCAGCCAGAATTTGTAATGAATGATATTGCCTATGCAACTGGCGGCAGCACAGCCTTCGCAATAACCACAGGCGGCCACCTGCTGGCATGGGGAAACAACCGCCTGCCTTACCAGTGGCGGGCAGCTCCCCCTTTGGGTGACGGAACAACAATAGACCGCGAAAACCCTGTAATAATAATGGAAAATGTCGCATCTATTACCGTAATAGGCAACACGGCTTATGCCATCACCAACTGCGGCCAGCTTTGGGGCTGGGGCAGCAACAATGGCTGGGGTAGCGGGATTATTGGTGATGGCAGCATTTTTTCGCATGATTATGTGACTGATGATATGTTTGAATACGCCCTAGACGATGAGCATATATGGGGCCTCCGCTGGCTTGGCGGCGACGGCAGCCATGTGGGGCTGCGCCTTTCTCCGGTTAAAATTTTAGAGAATGTAACCGCTGTGGCCGCTTCATATTATATGTTTGACCATGGCTGGATACAGGGTTTCCGCAGTTTTGCCGTGACAGATTGCGGCGCAATATGGGCCTGGGGCGAAAATGACCGCTTTGGCCAGGGCTGGAGCTTTTTAGGGGATGGCACATCTGAACGCCGCCTTGCCCCAGTGCGTATTATCAGCGGCTGTGATTATCGCCCGTCGCTGCCCACCCCAGACACTGCCAACCACCCGGCGGCGGTGGTAATCCCCACGCGGGCAGCCCGCATCCATAACTATTACCCCACCCTGCCCGGCAAAATAGCCGTGATAACCACAGAGCGCATCCACGACGGCGACAACTGGATAATAGAGCTAACAGAGCGCCACGGCCCAGAGAATATCCTGGTGTACACATGGCCGCCCTACGGCCAACTAACCGCCATGGACAATGTGATAGACGCCATAGCCACCAACCCAGCCATCGGCGTGCTTATTATCAGCCCCGCGCAGCATCAAACCGATCGCATTTTGGCAGAAATTCGCCAGCGCAGGGGTGATATTTTTATCATTCATCAGGGTTGCCAGGATACTAACCTATTTATAGAATTTGATATGCACAGGCAGGCCGCCGGGCTGCCCGCCACTGCCCAACAGCTTGGAGCTAGCACACTGGCATTCTTTTATGACAGCCTCTTCCCGGCAGATGAAGAATTTACCACAAAGCGCATAATGCACAATGCCAGCGCGGAGATTGGGCTAAACTTCGTGGAAATTGATATCTACGGCTATATCCAATGCGGCAGCAGCCATCATATGTTTATGCAAGACAACCTGCCGCCGCTGATAGAACGCCATGGCCGGGATATTGTTTTCGTGGGCTTGGGCAACGAACGGCTTTTTTGGGATTGGCGGGACAGCAATGTAATTTACCTGCCACTGGCGGGCAGCCAATGGTTTGAGCCTACACTGGTGGACCTGGCCTACGAGCTGCATATAATCGACGAGGATTCCCGCCCGGCAGACGGCGTTTACGATATCCCATATGTAATAGATGCAATCCGCCAAACCCTAGAATACCGCGGCCAACTTGGGCGCATAGCAACCCTGCCCATGCCGCAGAACTTGCTGTTTCACCTGGCTGCGGCTGAATATGCCATCGCTTGGATGAACCGCGATGCACCACGAGTGGGCGTGGACGAGTATCTTCTGGCAGAGATTATTGTAGGGCTGATAGAAGAATTTGCAGGCATTCCGCAGCATGCCGTGGAAGTAACGGCAGATGGCGGCAGGATGTTGGTTTGGGTGGATTATTTTGTGTTTCGGTAGCGCCAACATGGTTTTGTAGTCGCTATGCCTAAAAACACTCGCATAGAGCGCAGTAAATTTTTCGCAAGGCTTTTCGTGACACGGTCTAGCGGGGAATTTACAGGTTAAATGTGAGTGTTTTTTTAGTAGAATTGCTATGTGTGGAAAACAATTCGGAATCAACTTATTACAGATTGTAATAAGTTGATTCCGGCGATTTTTATAGGCCCTTGGCCTTTGGTGAGCTAACCAGCGCCGCCAAGTAGCCCAGCACCACCGCCACGGTTACGCCGCCGGCCATGGCGGTTAGCCCGCCGGTTAGCACGCCTAGGAAACCGCGTTCGTCTACGGCTTGTTTTACACCGCGGGCAAGTAAGTTGCCAAAGCCTGGCAATGGTACAAATGCCCCTGCCCCGGCGAAGTCTACCAGCCTGTCGTACAGGCCCAGCCCGCCCAGTATGCAGCCTGCAACCACAAAGGCTACGAGGATTCTGGCGGGGGTGAATTTGGTTAGGTCAATCAATAGCTGACCTATTACGCATATTAGCCCGCCTATTATAAATGCCCAGAGAAATGTCATGTTGAAATCCCTTTCTATTGAAATCGTTACTCCCCAGCAATCCCCACAGCATGGGCAATAGCCGGGATACTCTCTCCTTGCTGCACCGTAACCACGCTATGCAGCGCGCCTGTGGGAACAAAAAGCATCCGCTTAATCTCGCCCTTCTTCAGCTTGGCGTAAAAATACCCCGCAAATGTAGCCGCGCTGCAACCGCAACCGCTGCCGCCAGCATGTACATCTTGCGCCTGCTGGTCGAAAATTAGCAGCCCGCAATCCACATGCCTGGCCTTGATATCGTAACCATCCTGCTGTATAAGCTTAACAAGCAGGTTTGATCCTACTTCACCAAGGTCGCCGGTGGCTATTACATCGTAATAATCTGGCGTTAAATCCAAATCCCTAAAATGCTTCAAAATCACATCTGCCGCGGCGGGCGCCATGGCAGCGCCCATGTTGTTGGCGTCTTTTACGCCCATATCCACCACTGCGCCAATGGTGGCGGTTTTTATATATGGGCCGGTGCCCTTAGCCGCCAGCACCACCGCGCCGTCGCCGGTTACTGTCCAGCTGGCCGTGGGGGCGCGCTGTGTTCCCAGCTCTAGCGGGAAGCGGAAGGTCTTTTCTGCGCCGCAAAAATGGCTAGACGCCGCTGCTATTACATATTCTCCAAAACCGCCGTCCAGCAGCATTGCGCCCAGGCACATGCTCTCTCCCATGGCAGAACATGCCCCAAACAGCCCAAAAAACGGCCGCCCAAACGAGCGTACCCCATACACAGAGCCGCTGTTCTGGTTCAATAAATCCCCGGCCAAAATGTACTGAATATCCTGGGTCGTTAACCCGGCTTTTTTTACCGCAAGCTCTATGGCCTGGCGCACCATCTCGCTTTCAGCCTGCTCCCAGGTTTCTTTCCCAAATTTTACATCTTGTGAAACCACATCAAAATAATCCCGAAGCGGCCCCTCTCCTTCCTTTGGCCCAACAACAGCCGCCGCCGTCAAAATACTGGGCGGCGAAGCAAATCTCACACTTGCCTCCCCCACAAATTTTAAGCTCATGACCCACCACCAACAAAATAATAAACCAACCCAACCACGACAGACGCCATAATTCCATAAATCAGCACCGGCCCGGCAATCACAAACATTTTTGCCCCTACCCCAAGCACCAACCCCTCTTTTTTGTGCTCAATAGCAGGCGCCGCAACAGAATTGGCAAACCCCGTAATTGGCACAATAGATCCCGCCCCCGCAAATTTGCCAATCTTCTCGTAAACCCCAAGCGCCGTAAGCAACACCGCCAATAAAATAAGCACAGCCGCCGTGACCAGCCCAGCATCATCCCGCGCCAACCCAGTCCCCAAAAACGCATCATGCAAAACCTGCCCCAAAACACAAATCCCACCGCCCACAAAAAAAGCACGCACACAATTACCAAAAACCGCCGTGGGCGGCGAAGCGGCCTTAACCATATCCGCATAGGTTTGCTTGTCCATTGGTATCACCTTTCTTTTGGTTGATATAGCCGCTCCACCTAAAAACATTCGCATAGAGCGCGGAAAATTTTTCGCAAGGCGAGGAGCTGAAAACCGCCGCGCACTAGCGGTGCGCAAGGTTTTTAGCGACGAAGGCTTGTGGGGAATTTACAAGCTCTATGTGAGGGTTTTTAGGTGGAGCGGCTATAAAGCTGCCAGAGGCTTCACATATTCCCAGAATCATAAAACCCCGGCAGTAAAAAATACAATAGCGCGCCTATCATTTTTCCTATCGCTATTGCCAGCACCAGGTAGAACATACCGTGCTGAATGCGGCCGCGGCGGGTTAGGATTGGGATTACATTTAGAACTTCGGCTAAGGACATAGCCAGCGTGCCAAAGAAAATTCCGTTGGCCAGGCCAAATGGGATAGCCAGCGCCCAACCCAGAGGCAGACGAATGTTTACCAGCCCGGTAAGCGCGCCGAAGACGCCACCCGCCGATATTGCAGATTCGTAAAATTTTACATGCTGCGTGGTGCGGGTTTTTTGCGCCAGCCGCGGCACCACTCCCACCACGGTAATGAAGGCAAACACCGCGCCAGACACCACAATCCCAGAGCTAAAGCCCAACAGCACGCTTAAAATATGCGCCACGGCGGTCATTTTCCGTCACCTGGTTTATGGCCGTGGCGGATTGGGGCGTCGCCTGGGGTTAACATGTCTACTAGGGCGGTGGTGGTATCGTTGTCGTATTTTTCCATTTCCACCTCTATTGGGGTGGGGTCGTCGGTTAGTTTTTTACCGCAAAAATGGTTGTAAAACACGATAATGCCAACCATCAGGCCAATAGCATAGGGTATGGCAATTATGGGCGGGTCGGTTTTTTCCTGGCCGTAAAACATGGTATAAAAGCGCTCGAAAATTTTAGGAATCTGGCCATCGGTGTGGAAGCTCATGATGGCCGTGGCCGAGCCAAACAGCAGCACAATAGCCACAAGCGCCACTTTAAGCCATTTTAGCCAGGGAATGTCACGGCTTTTTTTTGCAGCGTATTGCACTAGTGTATCCATCTCACCAACGTTGTTTATGCTGGCGCTGGGGTATGGGATCCGTATCGCCTCTATGATATCCGTTACGCTAACCACGTAGTTCTTCTTGCTCTCGCCGCCCTTGGCAATCTCCACCAGCTTTAGCTTTTTCACCTTGGGCACTACATCCTTGGCGGCCACCACATCTGCCACATCGCCCACCATGATAAAATCCAGCTCTGCAAGGCTCACCTTTTTTTTAGGCTTGATATAAATATCCACAAAAATTCACATCCAAATTAACAAATGTCCCGCCAAATTCCAGTACGGCGGGCGGCCGCCCAAAATTGGCCGCAGCCAAAAATACAACAACGGCTATCAAAACTATTATTATCAAAATTTTTATTTTCATGTATCTTCTTTGCAAAAGAATCAGCCCTTCCTGTGAATATTATTGCCGGGGATGGCGAGATTAAGACCGTGGGCTTTGCCCACACCCACTTCTTTTTTTGGGAAAAAAGAAGCAAAAAAACTTTAACATTGGAGTTAGGCATTATCAGACCAAAAGTAAAGGCCGTAAGAAAGTGGTTTCCTTTCTTACGGCCTTTACTTTTTTCTTATTATATGTGGGAAAATCCCGAGGTCCTACAATTCACCCAGCAGCTTTTGCAACCAAACCCACACACGGCCAACGGATGAGATGCTCATGCTTTCGTCGGGGGTGTGTACGTCGTGGGTGTCTGGGCCGAAGGCTATTGCGTCCAGGCCAGGCAGCATGTCTACAAAGATGCCGCATTCTAGGCCGCCATGGGTGGCGGTCACTTGTGGGTCGCGGTTGAATACGTTTTTGTAGGCTTCTATGGCTACTTTTAGCATGGGAGAATCTGGGTTGTATGGCCAGGCCGGGCTACGAGAAGAGAAGGATACATTTGCCCCTACAAAACCTGCTACGGCTTTGATTACAGCCTCGGTTTGGGCATTGTATAGGCCGGCCGCGCCACGTGGCATTATATAGACCATTACGCCATCTGGACGGGTTTCTATTACGCCTATATTGCTAGAGGCGTTTGGTAGGCCTTCAATTTCTAGGCTCATGCTGATTACGCCCAGGGGCAGCAGCAGCAGTGATGATATTAAGTTGTTGGTGTTTGTGGCGCTCATAGTTTTTTCTGGCGTGGCTTTTTCCCAAGTAAGCTGTATGCCGGGATCACCTGCGCGGAATTGCTGCTTTAGGGTTTCCCGATATTTTTCCAGGATGGCGTCTGGCGCGGCGTCTAGGGTGATTACGGCCTCGGCTTCCCGGGGGATTGCGTTCACTTTCATGCCGCCCTGGATGCTGGCGATTTTTACGCCGGCTTCTTTTAGGTTGCTAAGCACCTGTGCCATGATTCTAATGGCGTTGCCCCGGTCGTCTGTTATATCTATGCCAGAATGACCGCCTTTTAGGCCTTTTACGTTAAGCTTGTACCCTTGTGCGGTGGCGGTTTCCCAGCTTGCCGGCAGGAAGAATTCTGCAGTTGTGCCAGATGCACAGCCCATAGTGAAGTAATTTTCGTGGCCGCTGTCTAGGTTAATCATTTTCCCGGCGCTTAGTAGGCTTGCGTCGATGTTTTTGGCACCTGTCATGCCGGCTTCTTCGTCTACTGTTAGCACCACTTCAATGGCCGGGTGGCTAATACCTGTGGCTTCTAGCACTGCCATGGCTAGGGCCACGCCGATGCCGTTGTCGCCCCCCAGGGTGGTGCCCCTGGCGCGGATTAAGTCGCCATCTACGTATAAATCCAGCGGGTCGTTTAGGAAATCGAATTCTACTCCGGCATTTTTTTCGCAAACCATGTCTAGGTGGGCTTGCAGCATTACTGTGGTTTTGGCTTCGTTGCCGGGGGTGGCTGGCTTGTAGATTATCAGATTATTCCAATCATCTTGCACCGTTTTTAGGCCAAGATTTTTTGCCCATGCGGCAATAAAATCGCTGACGGCCTTCTCATTGCCGCTGCCACGGGGGATTTGGCTTATCGCCTCGAAATGCGCTAGTACGGCCTTCGGTTCATAATTCGCTAGTACCATGGTAACCTCCTGTTTTCAGATAATAACAAAAAGCTATCATAGCCCCGGGTAAATTGCAATAGACTTCTTTGGAAATCACGCCTTTAAATATTTCTCAATTATTGGCTGTTCCTCCAAAACGGATACCAGGCGGCTCATTGTGCCGATGGGCGTCCAGCCGCGTTTTTTACTGTAATATTCTTTTACTATTTTTGCAAAAGGCCATGGGTAGGCCAGCAACGCCCGCAGGATGTCCTGGGCGGTGCCTGGCAGTGGCGAGATTTCATCGTAGATTTCTGCAATCCCCCCTATGGAAATGATACGGTTGCTGTGCTTGATATATCGGCGGATAAAACCCGCTAAATCTACCAGCTGAAGGTCGTAGCTGGAATCCACAAAGTTTGTGATAAAGCAACCGGCAGCGGTTATTAGCAGGTTTTCTTCTTTAATAATATTATGGCAGATTGCCCCCTGGGAAATCGCATCCCTTTGCAGCGCAATATAATCTGTGGCGGCCAGGGCTTCTGCGCTGGCCACGGCGGCATCTATGTACATGGGCGCGTTTTTTATCACCAGCACATCGAAGTCTGAAAGCTTGCTGCTGCGCTGCGCTTGTTTTAGAGCCTGGGTAAGGCTGATGTTCTCTTTGCGCCACACCTCTGGGATAGGCGCTGCCACGGGCAGGCCAAAACCCTTGCCCCGGGCAGCTTTATGGAAACCAGCCAAAGCCTGCACCACGGTTTTAACTTCTTCGCGGCTGTTGAAATCCAGCTCGCGCCCACGCACCAGCTGCATCATTACATATGTATCCCGCCCAAGGTTAATATAGGGCTGCCCGTGCCTAGACAGGTAAATCTTGTCTATATTAACAAGCCCGGCTGCCGCCAGGCCTTGCAAAAGCCCATATCTTTTGCCGATAACAGTAGGGCTGTCGTTGGTTTTGAAAATTCGCACCAGGCCGCCTTCGGCCTTGCATATGTAACCGCCTCTATCCTTTGCGCCCCGCCCTGGCAACCCAAAGTATGTGGGCAGGTTTGTTGAAACTTCCTTCATGGCAGCCTCCTGTTGTTGTTTGTTTATTTATATGATGGTACGAGGTGTGTGATGACAAGATATTCGCCACGGCGGCAATTATGGGTTTTTTGGCATATTAAAAAAATTTCAGTTGGTCGGATTTTCCGACCAACTGAAATTTTTCACAATACTCGCCACGAGGCCAGCCACAAAATCTCTCAAAAAAATGCAAACTTCAACAAAGTATGATATACTACACGCTGCAATTTATAGTAGAGTTCTTCTGAAATTGCAAAAAACGCAATTTCAGAAGAACTCTAGTGAATAAATGAGAAACGGCCTCGTCCAAGCGGCATTTGAAACGCCGCGATAGGCGAAACCAATTTCGAATTATTTCGCTATAGCATTTGAATTTCCTTGGGGAAGAAGAGGTATAAAATGAATAGGCTTATGAAGTTTTTATCGGTGCTTTTGCTTATTTTTGTCATGGGTGCAGCTTCGGTAGTGGCGGTTAACGCCACCACTGTGCGGGTTGGGCTTACGCGCAACTTTGGCAATCGCATCAGCGTTAGTATCGCCAACCCTACCATTACCGTGGGGCGCGGCCACGAAGACGGCTCGTTTACGGCCACTCGGGATTTAACCTCTGCCGGCGGCTTTGTTATCAGCGCCCAGGGCGGGCAGATTGTTGTTGCGGCTGGGGGTGCTACGGTTTTCACATTTACCGGCGGCACGCCAGGCAACCCGCAAATTCGCATCCCTGGCGGCGCGCCGGTGCAGATTAGCGACTACAGCTACAGGGGCGCTATGGAATTTATCGCCAGCGGCAACACTTTTCTTGTGGTGAACGTGGTTAGCCTTGAGGATTATCTCAGGGGGGTTGTGCCGGTAGAAATGTCGCCGTCTTTCCACCTAGAGGCATTAAAGGCACAGGCTATCGCGGCGCGGACTTTTGCAATGTACAGCATCAACGGTAACCGCCACAGTGGCCAACCCTTCGACCTTTGCAACCGCGAGCATTGCCAGGTTTACCTTGGCACAGCCCGGGAACATGAAAATACCAACCGCGCAGTGCGAGATACCGCCGGGGTTCTGCTTCGTTACGGCGGGCAGCCCATATTGTCATCGTTCTTCGCATGTTGCGGCGGCGTTACAGACAACTCGGAAAATGTGTGGGTGGCCGCGTTGCCATATTTAAGAGCGGTGCAGGGCGTAGTGCCAGGGCACGAGCCGGTTGTATGGGAACGAACTTTCACATGGGCACAGCTTACCCAAGCAGCCAATGCTGCCGGGGCAAATATCGGCACAGTTACAGGGCTTAGCATATCCCAAACATCCCTGGGCGGCCGGGTACAAGAGCTAACCTTCATAGGTACCAACGGCCAGTGGACAAGGTCTGGCGAGGCTGTACGCACCATGTTTGGCTCTGTTGGCGGCTCGCTACGCAGCAGAAACTTCCATATGGGCGGCGGTAGTTTTGCAGCAGGGGTGGTAGTAAACACACCTGCATCTGTAACCATAACAAACGGCACAGCCTTCAACTTTGGCGAACTCTCAACCTTCCGGGTGTTAACCCCTTACGGGGCAATGGTTTACCTAAGCCAAGCCTATGTAGACAACGGCCAGAGCACCCAAAGGATTACCGGTACGGCCACCGCAACAACACCAGCCACCACCAGCCATACAGAAACTGTAACCGGCGGCCAAGGGGTCACCTTCTACGGCCAGGGCTGGGGGCATGGGGTAGGCATGAGCCAGCGCGGCGCAGAAGGCATGGCACGCCAGGGATTCACCTACAGGCAAATTCTGCATCATTATTATACAGGAGTTGAAATTAGATAATGGACAAAAAAGATTTCTTCTACGAGCTGCCAAAACATCTGATAGCCCAGCAACCCATAAAACAGCGCGACGGCTCGCGGCTTATGCACCTTAACCGCAAAACCGGCGAAATCGCCCACAAGATGTTCCGGGAGATAAAAGACCTATTAAAACCCGGCGATTGCCTGGTGGTAAACGATTCCCGTGTTATCCCTGCGCGCCTCATGTCAGACGCCACAGAGGGAATAAACCCCGTAGAAATGCTATTACATGAAGGCGTAAGCGACGGCCGCTGGACAGCCCTAGTAAAACCCGGCAAAAAAGCCCGTGAGGGCGACATCCTCACCTTCGGCGGCGGGCGGCTAACCGCCAAAATAGAGGAAATAATCGAAGACGGCCTACGGGTGGTATCCTTCCAGCATGAAGGCGAATTCGAGCAAATTCTAATGGACATTGGCGAAATGCCACTGCCACATTATATAGAACAAAAACAAGAGGACGATTCCCGCTACCAGACCGTATATGCCAAGCACGACGGCTCGGTGGCCGCTCCCACAGCGGGACTGCACTTCACAGAAGAGCTGCTGCAAGAAATCCGCGACATGGGCGTAAACATAGCCACCGTTACCCTTCACGTGGGCATAGGCACATTCCGCCCAGTGAAAGAAGACGACATAACCCGCCACCACATGCACAGCGAATACTGCAGAATAGAACCAGAAGTAGCCCAGCTAATAAACCAAACCAAAGCCAACGGCGGCCGGGTAATAGCCATAGGCACCACCAGCTGCCGCACCCTAGAAAGCCGCGCAGACGGCAAAGGCGGCGTAACCGCCGGCGCAGGCAAAACCGACATATTTATCTACCCCGGTTACAGCTTCCAGGTGCTAGATGGCCTGTTCACAAACTTCCACCTGCCAGAAAGCACGTTAATCATGCTAGTAAGCGCCTTCGCATCTCGTGAGCATGTACTAGCAGCCTACAACGCCGCTGTAAAAGAAGAATACCGCTTCTTCAGCTTCGGGGACGCTATGATATTGTTAGACTAAAATAAAACCGTGAGCCTTGCCGCCACCGCCCATCTTCTTGAAAAAGCAGATGAACGTGAAGCAAAGCATCACGGTTTTTTATTATAGTGAAATAATTACCCTATTGACTTTGACGCTACGGCATAGTTTATAATAAGGCCGTGAGGTGATAAACATGGAGTACACAGTAAACAAACTCTCCAAAATATCCGGGGTCAGCGCGCACCCTACGATATTACGACGAAATAGGCCTGCTAAAGCCGCTACGGGTTGCGGCCTCTGGTTACCGCCTATACGGCCCGGCAGAACTGGACGCCCTGCAGCAGATTCTATTCTACCGCGAGCTAGACTTCTCGCTGGAGGAAATCAAAAACATCCTCTACGCCCCAGGCTACAACAGAGGCCTAGCCTTCGCCAGCCACCTCACGTCACTAAAACAAAAACGCAAGCGGCTGGATGCCTTAATAGGCAATATCACAAAATCCATATCCGCTATGAAAGGAGAGCAACAAATGACAGACCAAGAGAAATTCGAGGGCTTCAAGCAATCCCTAATAGAAGAAAACGAGCAAAAATACGGCCCAGAAATGCGCAACAGCTACGGAGATTCCGCCATAGACAGCTCCAACACAAAGATAAAAGGCCTAACCAAAGAACAATACGACAAAAGCGGGCAGCTACGCCAAGCCTACGAAGCAGAACTAAAAACAGCCCTATCAACCGGCGACCCTGCCTGCAAAGCAGCCCAAACAGCCTGCGACCTACACCGTCAATGGCTATGTATCTTCTACCCAAGCTACAGCCCCGGCTACCACAAGGGCCTAGCCGAACTATACGCCGCAGACCACAGGTTTAAAGCCCATTATGAAAAAATTGCCCCCGGCTGCACAGAATTCTTCCGGGAAGCAATCAATATTTATTGCAGCGGGTGATTTTAAAACCGTCAAGAGGCTTCGCAGGCAACACCTCCACTTCTTTTTTGAAAAAAAGAAGAAAAAAACTTTGACATTAAATATTAAAGTTTTTGCCCCGCTTTTTTCAAAAAGCGGGTGTAGGCGCTTGAGGCGAAGCTTATGACGGTTTTAACTATCCACAGCCGGCACCCTGCGCGAATACCACAAATACCATACATAAACCCAGACCCCGCGCACGCCTGCGCCTGCGGCGATGGCAATCCAAACCCCGGTAAGCCCTAAGCCGGTAAAGCGCACTAGTGCAAAGGCTAATACCACCCGCAGGGCGTTGGATACGATGCTGGAAATAGATGGCGGGAGGGTTTTACCCTGCCCGCGGAAAACCCCGGCCGCTACCCCTTCAAGGCATTGTGGGATTTGCACCAATGCCAAAATTCGCAGGTTTTCTGCGCCTATTGCTACTATTTCTGTGCAATCACGGATGAATAGGCCAATAAGAAAACTCCCGCCAAAAAACAGCACCCCAGCCACAAAAAGCCCCCAACATGCCATCAAAATGGATGATACACGAAACCCTTTGGCAATTCTTCCCCATTTTTGTGCGCCGTAGTTTTGGCCGGTAAAGGCCGTAAGCGCAGAGGCGAACCCCCCGCCCACAAGCCATGTGAGGCTTTCTATTTGCGAGCTTACCCTGGCGGCAGCCATTGCCCCCGCCCCAAAGGACACAATAAGCAGCGAAGCCAGCATGGTAAGGGATGTAAAAAAGAAACTCTCTACAGAAACCGGCGTCACCCAGCGGAAAATCTGCCGAAGAGCAAAGCCATTCGGCCTGGCCAGCAACCGGATTTTCTCAAAAGGCCTGTTGCGGTATTTTTTCAACAAAACCAGCGCCAAGGCCAGGGCAATGCTGTGGGCAAACACCGTGGCCAGCCCAGCCCCGCGTACACCAAGCCCCGCCACAAAAATTAAAACCGGCGTAAGCAGCATGTTACAACTAAACCCAACCCCACCAATAAGCAGCGACACGCGGGAATTGCCGGTTCCATTAAAAATCCCCATAACAGCCGCAGACACAAACATCATGGGCATGCTAAAGCTAACCATGGCCAGATACTGTATGGCGTAGGCTTCTACATTAGCCTCTGCAATGCGAAAAAAGCCCACAAAAACCCCGCTGCCAAAATAAAACACAACAGCCAGCCCAACTCCCATGCAAAACGCCACAAACACAGCATTCTGCGCAAAAACCAACGCCGCTGGCCTATCCTCCCGGCCAAAACTTTGAGACACTCCAATCTCTGCCCCCATGCGCCCAAATATCATAAAAGCAACAGACATCCACAAAAACAACCCCACCGTGCCAGAAGCCGCCACAGCATAGCTGCTAAGCGCCCCCAGCCAAAACATATCCGTGAGGTTGTAAGCCATTTGGAAAAGCGATGTCATTATAATGGGCGTAGCCACCAGAAACAGCTTGCTGGCGATGCCGCCCTCTATTAGGCTGTATTTATTCTTAGAAATCGCTGGCATTTAAGTCTACCTTTCGCGGAGGAATACTAATTGGCTATTCTGTTGGAAAATGTTGAATTTTTGGAATGCAACGAGGCTATAGTACCATGTTGTTGGGGTTGTGTGAAGGTGGAGTTACCTGTTTGCAATGCCCTTGCTTAGAAACAAATCCAGTTGGTCGGATTTTCCGACCAACTGGATTTTGCTGGCAGGTTTGTGGCGGCGCGCTATAGTGAAATAATTTCAAAACAAAAGCCCCGATACTATAAAAGCATCAGGGCTTTATCAAACTCTTCATCCGGCCGCAAGGCGTACACTAAAACCTAGCAATACATTCCCGCGGTGCCGGCCGTCGCGCAGTGACTAGTCGAGGATTTTTACTACAGAGCCAGCGCCAACGGTACGGCCGCCTTCGCGAATAGCGAAGCGTGAGCCTTCTTCCATAGCGATTGGAGAGATTAGCTTTACTGTCATTTCAACGTGGTCGCCTGGCATACACATTTCTACGCCGTCTGGCAGAGTGATAACGCCGGTAACGTCAGTTGTACGGAAGTAGAACTGTGGGCGGTAGTTGCTGAAGAATGCTTTATGGCGTCCGCCTTCGTCTTTGCTAAGAACGTATACTTGGGCTGTAAATTTCTTGTGAGATTTGATTGTTCCTGGCTTAGCAAGAACTTGGCCGCGCTCGATATCTGTACGTTGTACACCACGCAGCAGCAAGCCAGCATTGTCGCCTGCTTCGGCTGAATCAAGCAGTTTGTGGAACATTTCGATACCGGTAACAACAACTTTGCGGGATTCTTCTGTAAGGCCTACAACTTCAACTTCGTCGGCTACTTTCAAAGTACCACGCTCTACACGGCCGGTAACAACTGTGCCGCGGCCTGTGATAGAGAATACGTCTTCAACAGGCATAAGGAATGGCTTTTCAGAATCACGTTCTGGAGTTGTGATATATTCGTCGATGCTTTCGAAAAGTTCAAGAATTTTGTCGCCCCATTCGCCTTGTGGGTTTTCAAGAGCTTGAAGCGCAGAACCTTTGATGATTGGTGTATCATCACCTGGGAACTCGTATTTATCCAGCAGTTCGCGGATTTCCATTTCTACAAGTTCTAGCAATTCTTCGTCTTCTACCATGTCGCATTTATTCATGAAAACAACGATTTTTGGTACGTTTACTTGGCGCGCAAGAAGGATATGCTCGCGGGTTTGTCCCATTACACCGTCGGTGGCTGCTACTACAAGGATAGCGCCGTCCATTTGTGCTGCACCAGTAATCATGTTCTTTACGTAGTCGGCGTGCCCTGGGCAGTCTACGTGGGCATAGTGGCGGTTAGGGGTTTCGTATTCTACGTGAGTTGTAGAAATTGTTATACCTCTAGCCTTTTCTTCTGGAGCTTTGTCAATTTTGTCGAAATCAACAGCACTGCTTAGCTGATAACGCTCTGCCAGTGTTTTAGTAATAGCAGCTGTCAGAGTTGTTTTACCATGGTCAACGTGGCCGATGGTACCGATGTTTACGTGTGGTTTGTTACGTTCAAATTTTGCTTTACCCATTTTCTTTTCCTCCTAGAGATTTTATGGTTACATTATAATTACATTTTTGAGAAATGCAAGACCTTATGGCTTTGCCAAAACCTCACAAACTTTAAAGTTTTTCGCTCCTTTTCTTCTGAAAAAGAGTGGAGGGGCCAGACGCTGTGCGCCACGCTAGCCATTGCATCCCAGCCAAAGCCTCTGGCGGCTTTAGTCATCTTGTCTATTAGCCATTGCCTTCTCTTGTATGCTCTTTGGTACGGGTTCGTAGTGGTGAACTTCCATCACGTATACGCCGCGGCCCTGAGTTTTAGAACGAAGGTCTGTTGCATAGCCGAACATTTCTGCCAGTGGTACGTAAGAATGGACAACTTGGGCGTTGCCGCGGGCTTCCATACCTTCTATTTTACCACGGCGGCTGTTTATATCGCCTATTACGTCGCCCATGTATTCTTCTGGAACTGTTACGTCTACTTTCATGATAGGCTCAAGAAGGGCTGGGTCGGATTTTCTCATAGCGTCTTTGAAAGCCATAGAACCGGCGATTTTGAAGGCCATTTCAGATGAGTCAACATCGTGATAGCTGCCGTCGTACAGGGTTGCACGAACGCCAAGTACCGGGAATCCGCTGATAACACCTGATTGCATAGCTTCTTGGATACCGTTGCTTATTGCGCCAATATACTCTTTTGGCACTACGCCGCCCACGATTTTGTCAACAAATTCGAAAGCGTTTTCAGTATCGTTGGCGTCCATTGGCTCGAACAGGACTTTACAATGCCCGTATTGGCCGCGCCCGCCAGACTGGCGCACATATTTACCTTCAACGTCCACAGATTTGCGGAAAGTTTCCCGATAGGCTACTTGTGGTTTACCTACGTTTGCTTCCACTCTGAACTCGCGCAGCAGGCGGTCAACTATGATTTCTAGGTGAAGCTCGCCCATGCCGCTGATTATTGTTTGGCCGCTGTCTAGGTCTGTGTGTGTTTTAAATGTTGGGTCTTCCTCTGCTAGCTTGGCTAGGGCAATGCCCATTTTGTCGCGGCCGGCCTTAGTTTTCGGCTCAATCGCTACAGATATTACAGGCTCTGGGAAGTTCATTGATTCGAGGATAACCTCGTGCTTTTCGTCGCAGAGGGTATCGCCCGTTGTGGTGAATTTTAGCCCAACCACTGCGGCGATGTCGCCTGCGTAGATTCTTTCCACATCTTCACGTTCGTTGGCGTGCATCAGGAGGATACGCCCCATACGCTCTTTTTTGCCTTTTACAGAGTTGTAAACATATGACCCGGCCGCAAGAGACCCGGAATAAACCCTAAAGAACGCGAGTTTACCTACGAATGGGTCGTTCATGATTTTGAATGCTAGCGCGCCAAATGGCTCTTCATCGGATGATTTGCGCTCTACAACATCTTCTGAGCCTGGCACTACACCCTTGATTGCTGGAATATCAACTGGTGCTGGCAGGTAGTCTACCACACCGTCTATCAGCTTTTGTACGCCTTTTTTCTTGTACGCGCTGCCGCAGAATACCGGGATAATAGCGCAAGAGAGTACTGCCTTACGCAGGGCTGCTTTTAGGGCTGGGATTTCCAGCTCTTCGCCGCCTAGGTAGGCCTCCATAAGCTCTTCATCGGTTTCGGCTATTGCTTCTATCATATTTACTCTTGCTTCTTCGCATTTTGCCATCATATCTGCTGGGACTTCAACTTCAACTATTGTGTCGCCGTTGTCGCCTTCAAAATGATAGGCTTTCATGTGAAATAGGTCTACGAGGCCCTTGAACTCGCTCTCGAAGCCTATTGGAAGCTGAACTGGTACTGCGTTGTGGCCTAGGCGTTCTCTTATCATGCCAACTACATTCATGAAATCTGCACCTAGGATATCCATTTTGTTAACATAGGCTAAACGTGGCACGCCGTATTTATCGGCTTGGCGCCACACTGTTTCAGATTGAGGCTCTACACCGCCCTTGGCACAAAATACGCCAACTGCGCCGTCAAGTACACGTAGGCTACGCTCTACCTCTACGGTAAAGTCCACGTGACCTGGGGTGTCTATGATGTTGATACGATGTCCTTCCCACTGCGTTGTCGTTGCCGCAGAGGTAATGGTTATACCCCGTTCTTGCTCTTGCTCCATCCAGTCCATAGTAGCAGTACCTTCGTGAGTTTCACCAATTTTGTAATTGCGCCCTGTGTAATACAAAATACGCTCTGTCAATGTGGTTTTACCCGCGTCTATATGGGCCATAATGCCGATGTTTCTTGTTTTTTCCAGTGGGAAAGCTCTTCCGCTCACTTCTTTACCTCCAATTTTTCAAAACCTTGGGGACGCTGCCCCCAAACCCCAGCCAGCTTTTTGAAAAAAGCTGGGCAAAAACTTTAATATGGGGTTATTGTTACTACCACTTGTAATGGGCGAATGCCTTGTTGGCATCTGCCATCTTGTGGGTTTCTTCTTTTTTGCGAACTGCGCCACCTGTGTTGTTTGATGCATCCAACAGTTCGTTGGCTAGGCGGTCCACCATGTTCTTTTCGCTGCGGTTTCTTGAATAGGTTACTAGCCACCTTAGGCCTAGTGTTTGGCGGCGTTCTGGCCTTATTTCCATTGGCACTTGATACGTTGCGCCACCTACACGCCTTGCTTTTACTTCAAGAACCGGCATGATATTGTTCATTGCCTCTTCAAAAACTTCTATGGCTGGTACGCCTTTTTTCTCGGCGGCTTTTGCAAATGCGCCGTAGACAATTTTTTGGGCTACGCCCTTCTTGCCGTCAAGCATAATACCGTTGATTAGCTTGGTTACAATTTTACTTCCGTACAGGGGGTCCGGCAAAACTACGCGTTTTGCCACATGTCCTTTTCTTGGCACGAGACTTCCCTCCTTAACATTAAGATAATTCACAGGTACTCGTACTGTTTACCAGTGTCGTGTCGCGCCTTATATATCATATATATAAAAGCGCTGGGCTTTAATTATGCCTTTTTCGGTCTTTTTGCGCCGTACTTAGAACGAGCTTGCATACGGTTGGCTACACCGGCTGTATCTAGTGTGCCGCGCACGATATGATAACGTACACCTGGTACGTCACGCACCCTGCCTCCGCGCATCAATACAACGCTGTGCTCTTGCAAGTTGTGACCTTCACCCGGGATATAACATGTCGCTTCCATTTGGTTGGATAGGCGTACACGGGCAATCTTACGAAGGGCTGAGTTTGGCTTCTTTGGTGTGTCTGTAAACACACGGGTGCAAACACCGCGCTTCTGGGGCGAACTTTTGTCTGTGGCCCTGTTTTTAATTGTGTTAAGGCCTTTCTGCAGGGCTGGGGATTTGGACTTTCTTGACTTATCCTTGCGCCCTTGCTTTACAAGCTGGTTGAATGTGAGCATAGTCACCTCCTTCAAATTGTATATAAACATAGAAAAACAGGCGGTTTGTCCGCCTACTTTTGAAACCGTAGAATAATAACATTTTATATGGAAAAAGTCAAATTTTAATATTTAAAACCGTCAGAGGCGTTGCCTCCGACACCTCCAAAAACTTTTGAAAAAATTTTATCAAAACTCTATAATGTACATGAGGTGATTGATATGGAAATTTTAGAGTTAACGGCGGAACGGATTGGGGAGGCTTGGCCCGTTGTGAAGCAGCTTAGGCCGCAGCTTGGCCAGGCGCAATTTATTGCCATAACCAGTGAGATGATGCTGGCTGGGTACAGGGCTGCCTGCCTTTATGTTGCGGGAGAGATGGTTGGGTATGCTGGGTTTGGGGAATGTTTGAACCTATACCATGGCCGGCATATTTGGGTTTACGAGTTGGTTGTGGATGAAAAATGCCGTAGTATGGGTTATGGCGAGGTTTTGCTGCAGCATGTGGAAGGCGTTGCCCTGGAGGGCGGGATGGTGACCGTGGTTTTGTCTTCTGGGCTGCAACGCTTGCGTGCGCATGAGTTTTATGAAGAGAAAGCGGGATACGATAGGGTTAGTTTTGTTTTCAAGAAAGATTTGTGATTTTTATGCATGAATATGCATTCGCGATGTTTTGCATGGTGAATTTTTGAAATCATGGTACCGTATGGTACCATTTTCTTGTATAGATATATCGTTTGGCGTTATTTTTTTGATTTCAGATGCTTAGAAATCTTGCCTTTTGAATATATACAGTGGCGTCTTCTTGCCAACACTGCCCGCATAACCCGCCACGTGCGCGCATTTTTGCAACATGAAGGTTATCTGCCGAATATCTTTAATGCATACATATTCAGACGAAATTATTTTTTATATAGCCGCTCCACCTAAAAACATTCGCATAGAGCGCAGGAAATTTTCCGCAAGGCGAGGAGCTGAAAGCCGCCGCGCACTAGCGGTGCGCAAGGTTTTTAGCGACGAAGGCTTGCGGAAAA
>Ga0123355_10004675_pt1 | contig 19944 bp, 11 predicted proteins | sample TergutEmb28metaG_3_FD_89872 | JGI IMG/M metagenome (GOLD analysis project Ga0123355, IMG submission 89872) | Embiratermes neotenicus P1 segment gut microbial communities from Petit-Saut dam, French Guiana - Emb289 P1 | ecosystem: Host-associated > Arthropoda: Insects > Digestive system > Gut ...
GAACTGCAGATTCTGTTCGTGTGCAGTATTAACTGCAACATCCGAAATGCGGTTACTGTTCGTGTGCAATATTAACTGTAACAACCGAACTGCGGATACTGTTCGTTTGCGGAATTAACTGTATCATCCGAACTGCGGATACTATTCGTGGGCAATATTAACTGTAACACACGAACTGCGGATATCGTTCGTGTGCGGTATTAACTGTAACATCCGAACTGCGGATACTGTTCGTGTGCAATATTAACTGTAACATCCGAACTGCGGATACAGTTTGTGTGCGGTATTAACTGTAACACCCGAACGGCGGATACTGTTCGTGTGCGGTATTAAAATCAACATCCGACCTGCGGATACAATTCGTGTGCTGTATTAACTGCAACATCCGAACTGCGGTTACTGTTCGTGTGCGGTATTAACTGTAACATCCGAACTGCGGATACTGTTCGTGTGCAATATTAAATGTAACATCCGAAATGCGGATACTGTTCGTGTGCGGTATTAAGTGTAACATCCAAACTGCGGATACTTTTCGTGTGCATTATTAAATGTAACACCCGAACTGAAGATACTGTTCGTGTGCAGTATTAACTGCAACATCCGAAATGCGGATACTGTTCGTGTGCAATATTAACTGTAACATCCGAACTGCGGATACCGTTCGTGTGCGGTATTAACTGCAACATCAGAACTGCGGATACAGTTCGTGTGCGGTATTATCTGTAACATCCGAACTGCGGATACTGTTCATATGCGGTATTAACTGTAACACCCGAACTGCGGATACTGTTCGTGTGCGGTATTAACTGTAACACCCGAACTGCGGATAGAGTTCGTGTGCGGTATTAAATGTAACATCCGAATTGCGGATAAAATTCGTGTGAAGTATTAACTGTAACATCCGAACTGCGGATACTGTTCGTGTGCGGTATTAACTGTAACATCCGAACTGAGGATACTGTTCGTGTGCAATATTAACTGTAACTTCCGAACTGCAGATACTGTTCATGTGCAGTATTAACTACAACATCCGAACTGCGGATACTGTTCGTGTGCATTATTAACTGTAACACCCGAACTGCGGATAATGTTCGTGTGCGGTATTAACTGTAACATCCGAACTGCGGATACTGTTCGTGTACAATATTAACTGTAACATCCGAACTGCGGATACCGTTCGTGTGCGGTATTAACTGTAACATCGGAACTGCGGATACTGTTCGTGTGCGGTATTACCTGTAACATCTGAACTGCGGATACTGTTCGTCTGCGGTATTAACTGTAACATCCGAAGTACGGATACTGTTCGTGTACAATATTAACGGTAACATCCGAATTGCGGTTACTGTTCGTGTGGTGTATTAACCGTAACACCCGAACTGCGGATACTGTTCGTGTGCATTATTAACTGTAATATCCGAACTGCGGATAGTGTTCGTGTGCAATACTAACTGTAACACCCGAACTGCGGATACTGTTCGTGTGCAGTATTAACTGTAACATCCGAACTGCGGATACTGTTCGTGTGCGGTATTAACTGTAACATCCGAACTGCGGATACGGTTCGTGTGCTGTATTAACTGTAACATCCGAACTGCGGATACTGTTCGTGTGCGGTATTAACTATAACATCCGAACTGCGGATACTGTTCGTGTGCGATATTAACTGTAACATCCGAACTGCGGATACTGTTCGTGTGCAATATTAACTGTTACATCCGAACTGCGGATACTGTTCGTGTGCGATATTAACTGTAACATCCGATCTGCGGATACTGTTCATTTGCTGTATTAACTGTAACATCCGAAATGCGGATACTGTTCGTGTGCAGTATTTACTGTGACATTCGAACTGCGAATACTGTTCGTGTGCAGTATTAACTGTAACATCCGAACTGCGGGTTCTGTTCGTGTGCAATATTAACTGTAACATCCGAACTGCGGATAATGTTCGTGTGCCGTATTAACTGTAACATCCGAACTGCGGATACTGTTCGTGTGCGGTATTAACTGTAACATCAAAACTGCGGATACTGTTCTTGTGCAATGTTAACTGTAACATCCAAACAGCGGTTACTGTTCGTGTACGGTATTAACTGTAACATCCGAACTGCGGATACTGTTCGTGTGCAATATTAACTTAACATCCGAACTGCGGATACTGTTTGTCTGCATTATTAACTGTATCATTCGTTCTGCGGATACTGTTCGTCTGAGGTATGAACTGTAACATCCAAACTGCCTATATTCTTCGTGTGCAATATTAACTGTAACATCCGAACTGCGTATACTGTTCGTGTGCAGTTTTAACTGTAACATCCGAACTGCATATACTGTTCTTGTGCAGTATTAACTGTAACATCCGAACTGCGGATAATGTTCGTGTGCGGTATTAACTGTAACATCCGAATTGCGGATAATGTTCGTGTGCGGTATTAACTGTAACATCCGAACTGCGTAAATTCTTCGTGTGCAATATTAACTGTAACATCCGAACTGCGGATATTGTTCGTGTGTATTATTAACTGTAACATCCGAACTGCGGATACTGTTCGTGTGCGATATTAACTATAACATCCGAACTTCGGATACTTTTCTTGTGCGGTATTAACTGTAACATCCGAACTGCGGATACTGTTCGTGTGCAGTATTAACTGTAACATCCGAACAGCAGTTACTGTTCATGTGTATTATTATCTGTAACATCCGAAGCGCGGAGACTTCAGGTGCACTTTTAGCTATACCAAGTCAGCTTCGGGGTGTGGTGAAACAAAATTAAACTGCAGGGACATGTGTTATTACTCACACAGCTAGCACATGCGGTCTGTGACAGATCTGAAGCGTTCCCGACCGCAAGGTTTTCTGTTGGCCGGTCGGTCGACCACAGCAACTCTAACGTGTAACCCCAAATGTCTGACCGAACGTTTCGGACGAATGTGCAGGAGTAAATCCCAGGTTCAAATCTGGCCGCGGAGACAGACTCGCTCGACTCAGGGTTGTGGGCTGCCCGTTGTCCGTCCCGGGACACGCCGTGATGGTGCTCAAATTTAGGCACAGAAAATTTCACCGCGCCTCTATTCATTATTTGCTTTGCGGGCCTTCGACGCTATATAATTCGGGCTACTTAGAACGTGGTCACTTAACCGTACTGAATTAAACAAAATTATATATTCCTCATGTTAATGTGGAAAGGGAGTATTCCAATACCCAAGAATGATATTGTACTAATACACATGTCTAGGTGTACCACTTCTTATATCACTACCGGCTTACTCTAACTGTTCCTTACTTCTGCTGTTAGTCATACTGCTAACATTGTAGCCTTATTCGCCGGCCTCCTGCCACGGAGGCGTGTGTTCTATTCCAGATCATTCCGTATGGAATTTCAGTGGGACAGACTTCTCTCCGACTACTTTCCATTCCCGTCAGCTGTTTATACGTCGACGCTATTTGATCTTAGCCTTGACTCCTCCATTAAATAAAACGTTATGGTATTATCGTTACCGCTGTTACTTCTATTAAACCACAATCTTCATCATCAATATCATGGCATTACTTAACGGTATGAGGATGGAGCTTATGACTTTAACAAGATATGAGATAGAATATGTGGGCCCGGTAGCTCAGTCGGTATAACGGCTGACTACGGGCTGGACGGTCCGGGATCGAATCCCGGTGGGAACAGATTTTCCGCCCGTCCAGACCGACCCTGGGGCCCACCAAGCCTCCTGTTCAGTGGGTACCGGGTCTTTCCCTGGGGTAAATTGCGGCCGGGGCGTGCTTCTGACCACTCACCCCCTTCTAGTTCCGCGGTCATGGAAGAGTAGACCTATATCTCTACCCACCCTCTGGGCCACACCGCCACACCGGGCCTGTAACGGGATCACTTTACCTTTTTTTATGAGGTAGAATATATCAGGTCGTTACTGAACACAAAGACGCTATGCTCCTCCGAAGCTGTTGTACCAACTCAGCAGAATACAATTTGACAGATTCTAAAAGATTTCAGCGTATTAAGACAATTGTATTTGAGTTCTTACGCTATAAACATGAAATAAAATTAACTAAACACAAGGTAGTCTTATAATAGACATCTCATTTAATTAAAATCAATCGTGTAATTGAAGGTATATGTGTCTAACTTAATTTATATTATCAATAAAGTAAGGCTTAAACATCATTAACATTATTGACTCGACAGTTCTGGGTGGGCCCTAGCTTTCCTGAGAAGGGTTTTCCGTTCATCTGTATCCCTAGCCTGTCTGCTGCAGTTACTTTCGTGTATTATTCTTTTGCTGTCGATGACACCATCCAGACATCTCATCTTTGGTCTTCCAATCCATCTTTTCCTTTCCGGCTTGGCCAAGGGTATCCTTTTTGGAATTGGTTCGTCGTTCATTTGTGTCACATACCATGTCAATTTTAATCTGTTCATTCTAGCATTTCTTACCACATCTGTATCATATATTGTATATATTGCATAATTTTGTCTTATCCATTTACCATTGTCTTGCATATCCCCAAAGATCCAAGGAAGAATCCTCTCAAACAGACGAGGAGATTTTTCACCTTTGTTTGTAATGACGCAAGTTTCCGATGAATATGTAGAACGCTTAAATAGGTCTAACTAAACATACACCAAAATGTTGCAACAAAATGTGGTGTAAGTCTGTCATGTACCTAAGTGACTGGTAAGGTAGATTAGGTGCCGTTACTGGCCGATGGATTGATGACTAGAGTAATCAGTGGGTGACTTCCCAAATACTTTTCAGAGCACACCAATCAACTGTGAAGTAAGGAAGCTGTTTGAGAAACTGAGGTATGAGGTAACAAGACAAGGCGTTAGTAACATAAAGACACAAACAGAACCAGCGCGTGTGACGTATAATACTGAAGTTAGTCTGCACCACAAAACATCTCTGCAGAAGAAAGAAAGGAATGGAACAGAATCGGAATGCACGGTACAAATTTGCAGGAGGAACAAATGAAGATAACCAAAGTGTGAGGCATGCAGTATGGCAGCTAATGCTTTCCACAATGCATCTATTTCGAATATAACTAAGTAAAATAAAGTGCCGGTGTTTTGATGCATTACTTTCACAAAGTATCTTAGTGCATTTGGAAGTCTGAAAATTAAGGAAATTTTGCTTTACACAAAACTGCCAACTAGTTCCATGGAGCAGAGTCCTCGGGAATCCAAAGGGTCCTCAGTCAATCAAGAAATTACACGCATATTATAGAACTCGAAAGTTCATTATCGTATTCACAAGAGCCCGCCATCTGTCCGTGTTCTGAGCCAGATCAATCTAGCCCATGACCCTATTCCGCTGATTGAAAATTAATTTTAATATTTTCCCATTTATGCCTAGGTCTTCCAAGTGGCCTCTTTCGTTAGGTTTTCCGCCAAAACTCTGTATGCATCTCTCATTTGCCCCATACGTGCCACGTACTTCGTCCATCTCATTCTTGCTTTGATAACTCGCATAATCCATATTCTAAGCAATGTTACCTACTTTTTGACACATGGCTTATTGGCACTGTCCCACTGTGTCTGACAGTAGATGTGAAGGATATTGACTGCATACAATAAGAAAATTCTTTACACAAGGAACATTGGCATTCCCTTGAATTAACGCGTCTTTAAACCCAGGACAGTAAGAAGTGCATAGAAAGTGTTTGTTAGAAACTGAAAGATAGAGATCGGTAAAAGAGGTTGTTAATAGGAGAATATCATTAATATGAATAATGAGATAGGATTCGATGATAATGAATATCGATCTCAAGTTGGTCGTACTTACGCATCTTGTTCGTGAGGTACCGAGCTCACACTTCTGCCCGCGGACCGGTTGTCGCGAGGCAGGTTCTTAGTGACTTCCTTCAGTCTTTACAGGGAAATTCCGGGAATTAGCTCAATTCATGCCGCACCCTGTCAGTAATTACTTAGTAATCATCCTACACTTTGGTGCAGTATAACCAAAGATGATGACGCCATAGTTAAATAAAACGTTAATGAGCATACAAACAAGTAAAACGGAATATAATTCTGTAGACTTTAATTATGATAGATTACATCTAGAATCATTCACTATTAGGAATTCGTTCATCATCATTTCTCTAAAATAGTAATTAAAATTTCGGAGCCAGAGCCTATCACCCTCCTAGGGCAAACAGGGTCAGATCCACTCATTTGGGCTTCTTTAGGCAAACGTATTCTGAACCCCTAGGCTCAGAAGTTTAGAATATTTTTTTCCAATTATTTATTGAAACTAAAATGAAGGCGTAGACTGGATTAAAGTGGCCTATAGTGGGGTCCGATGACAAAGTTTTGTGAAGGCGTTTGCTAGACCTGCGGTTTTAGTAGAAGGAGCCATTTTGATCGGCCGAGTAACTACTGGCTTGAAAAGGAATGTCAAGGAAACTGAGAAAGTGTTTTTCGGAAATACTCGAATGTATGTTATAAATAATCTTGAACCCTAGTTATCTCGATGACTATCCAGGTGGGATAGTCGATGCAGTGACCTCGCGGGGCTACCTTTCCCACCCCTTGCGACCCAAGACCCGCTTCACCCAGGGAGTTGGTCCCACTCAGGAAATCAATAGCAGACTCTTCTCTGTCTCGTTTAGTTTCACTTGACAAAAATGGCCGGCCTCCAGGCAGTGCTAATGGCCAGCGGGAAGAAAAGAGAATTGAATTTTGAGACACTAAAAACTGGCGTGTTGTGCTGTATAGTGGTATGACATTGGAAAAGACACAACCACGTAAAGCCCCACACATTACGTATATTTAAATACAGCACTGCGGATTGTGGGTTGTGGTGAGACAGTACAAGTAATCAGCGGGGGCTTTCACGAAGGGAAGTATTTTAATGACAGGGAATATTGTTTAGGTGAAAAACACAGCAATTAAAACTGAAATCCAATGAACGGTAAAAATAAACATTTGGACAAGACAAACCATTGAAATGAAAGACGTGTTGCTCCTGTAAATGAGGGGCAGTCGAGGATGAATGAATATACCGTGAAGTGTTTTCCTTCACTATTTAGTATCAGCCCAGTGCTCTGGCTGATGTAACGATCACATCCCGTGCAGGTTCAAATTTCGGTCGAATTTATAAGTAGCTTTTCCATTTTTCCCTGCTTGTTTCATTTGTCACGCACTTTCCAATGACCACCAGTCTTTGAGTGTTCCAAGAATAAATTATCTGAATAAAAGATATAAAAGTGGAAAATAAAGGCAGGAGGAAATATGCTTCAAGGAGAGCTGGAAAGGAACGGATGAGATCCTCATATGCTTCTGTGTTCAGTCATGACATTCTTATATATTTACATGCCTTTCATTTTTTTATTTATTTTTTAAGCTCATGGCTCTGTGCATCGTAATTCACTGTTAATAAAAATCCAACCAAATGAAACAGTATGCAGATATTTATTTACTGCAAAGTCACTCTACATGTTTCGGGTGTCACAGCACCCATCATCAAGAGCACTAAAAACTGTAACCGCAACCTCCGGTACAGGTCATAATACTGATGCAGCTACTTCCCTCCAACGTGGCCTGATCAGGCCACGTTGGAGGGAAGTAGCTGTACCGATATTATGACCTGTACCGGAGGCTGCGGTTACGGTTTTTAGTACTCCTAATGATGGGTGTTGTGACACCCGAAACATGTAGAGTGACTTTGCAGTAAATAAATATCTGCATACTGTTGCATCTAGTTGGATTTTTATTAAAATTGGTTTATTTGCCTCTTGCGATATGCTTCCATACAAGTTATAATATTTATCGATTATCTTATTTTTTTTGCTATATCACGCTATTAACACTTTTCTCCGAATCGATGGTACCAATTTATCGGACTGCACAACGAAACGAACCTGATAAGACACTGCCGTAAAAGAAAACTTTGTACCACATTTTATGTTTTCAACTTAATATTCTTAGGCAATTTTTAATCACACTTGAGTCTGGAAGACACTGATATATTTCCCCTCCTCATTCTAAAGCTGTTTTATGGATTATCCATAAAAGTGGCGTCACTGACCATCACCACACCTTTATCACGTAATAGGTGTTAATAAGGGTAATAGCACTGAGTGTTAAGAAAGTTGAGGTGATGGTTAATTAAGTGCTTTTGTTGTTAATAGCACAACAGCATGCACACCATTAAATTCGGATTATCTGTTAACTGATGAATAAAATCCAACTAGATGCTACTTATTACTTTATTATGCTTATGTTAGGCTCAGCATGTTTCAGGCACCATTATGCCCATCATCAGGAGCTCACGACGAAAGCGTTGGTTACCACATAGACCGTCTGGTTCTCGAGTTGCTGCTGGTTGGAAGTTTACGTGATGAGTTTCCGGACCGAAGGTCGTTACAGCCTTCGGTCCGGACACTCATCCACCCTGCCTGCACTTAACTTTCCAACCAGCAGCTACACGAGAACCAGACGGCCTATATGGTAACCAACGTTATCGTCGTGAGCTCCTGGTAGTGGACCCAATGGTGCTTGAAACATGTTGAGCCTAACATAAGCATAATAAAGTAATAAGTGGCATCTATTTGGAGTTTATCCTTCAGTTATCAAGATGATACACGGTCCAATACACATAAAATTCGGATTATCTGTGTTTGCACATAATGTACGAAGAATTCTGAAGTGGAATGAGCACATTTGGATAATGGTAAGTTAATGTTATGGCTACCCAAATGCGTGAAAGACAAACGTGTGTTGCTTTTACTTGCAAGATACCTGGACCCAGCACAATCTTACGTCCACACATATGTCGACCGTTTGTTTGTTACAACCTTGCAGGGCGCACGGTCATGTCGCGGTTGGGGCCAGTATTATTTGCCTGTGTGTAAAGGTACTTGTTTAGACCAACGGTCATGCTGGTGTCCTGGTACGCTCACGTAAGCGAAGGTATTCTTCGAAACAATACCTGACCCAGAAGTAATGCAGTTACCGTGAATTAGTCTTTGTTAATTATCTGAACGTGTTTCAAGCACAATTCGCTACACTGAAAGGCCGCAAGAACTTTCAGTGTGAATACAGTAAGGAAATTGTGAATATGAGTTTAGCTGTGAGCAGAGTGTGAGTGTACGAGTATGTAGCCATCGTGCGAAGATGCTCTTCGAACCTTCCAACGGTTTTAGCCTTACTCGTGCGGCAACTTCTCCGGCACTTGTCTTTGGCGGGTAAGAATATTAACTAGGCGCAGCCATTCGGTGATACTTCCTAGTCAGAGACGTCAGATTTGAAATGTGATGTATGATTCTTGTTGAAACACACAACAACTAAAGTATGAAGTACTTTATAGTGTTGCTCATAAAGAATGCTTTTGTAGAAATAGGGCATAATTTGTGAAGTATGTTGTCCCCACTGGGTGAGGAGGGGGTGGAGGTGGGGGTGGTTGACTATGAAGTGCTTTATGTGACTTCATTGACACAAGTGTACTAACCCTCAGAGGACCTTGCCGCCATCGGCCTCTGCCCTGATTTGGCGGCAGCATGATATTCTGAAAGCTACCAGACTGTATGACGTCACATCCCGAAAGACAGCAATATCTAGCACATAATTTGTGTTAATTCTAGCAATCAAAATAAGTGCTATGAATTAGATTTAAAGCAGTTATAGATATTTTTCACACTAGATTCAAGATCAGTTCTGGTGTTTACCCATCTCCTTACAGTGCGTAACATGCGGTATGTTCCCGAGGTAATGCTGCCACCAGTGAAGGTAACAACGTACCACAATGTAGCGCCGATGCTAATGTGGGGATTTACTCCCCAGTTCACTTATTACGAGGCACAGATTTTACTTTACCCGGTAAAGTGTCCTATAATTAAAACACAAGCCAGCAGTTCGAAGATAAACAATATATGATGTAGTGTTCGTGGAACTTTTCAAAGTTTTCCGACGTACTTACCCTGCAAAATAATTCATGTTATTGTCCTTCATATTTCCATAGTTTTCGAATACAGCATCAATAAGTCTATCGCTTTGAACTGTATGGCCAGTGTGTGTGCGTGCGTTGGCGGATGTTCTGTGCCGAGTATCAGTTAACTAGGTTCACTAAAATCAGAAAATCTAAACGTGTTTAATCCAAGTTTCGTCTTTATATCCATAAATGCAATGGTACACGTAGCTTACTCTGTCTGTCCGTGCGCGGCATGTGGAATTCAAGAAATGTCTGCTATTTCATTTAGCCTATTTCAGCTTCTATACATTCCTTGCGCACGAAAATAAGGAAGTGAAAGCGGAATGGGAATATCAACTTGTTTGCCACTACATGCTTCTCATGTAGCACTCCCGACTTAAATCTATTAGTAACCAATTTCATATTTTTTATACATGTAAAATAGCCACTGCCCCGGGTGACAACCAAATTGCAGTTAATAATAATTTATTTATTTATTTTCGCCCCTACCACCCTACCTCCGCAATACGATTTGAATTCATTTGGCTATGGATAGCCAAATCGTTACCATCCGAAACATTATTATTATTATTATTATTATTGTTGTCATTATCATCATCATCATCATCATCATCTTAAAATGACTGAAAATATTTCAGTGTTCTTTTTTCTGTTGTATGTCTACCCTAAAATATTATGTTATTTTATTTTACACAAAAGAAATAAATTAATTATATTTCCAATCAACTGCTCCGTATTCATACTAATTCTTTACTGTAAATGTTATATAGCCTTAGTAAATGTCAGTGTTGCTAGACAAACACAATAAGATGCAGATATTTATGACTAAATATTGAATATACACAACTGGCCTGATTTAGATTTTTCGATCTTATATATTACCGTTTTGTGATGTAAAGCATTGCCTGTATAGTTTAATACTTGACAAGTAGGTATAAATCTGTGCACAGTTTTGCAGCAATATAATCTTGTTTTCAATAGATCGACAGAAAGGCAGAGTATAAAATAAATTAAAAGATATATTTACGAATACTAAATTACGTCCGATTTCTAAAAGATCAGATCACGATGGTAGTAGCTATAACTACTGCTATTGTTAGATTTAATATGCTGATAAAAGATTATATGTCTTCTTTTAAAAGTTTCTACATTGCCTTCTTTAGGTATCTCTATTTTCAAGTCGTGTTCTTGTTAATCACTCTCCATGCTAAGAAGGTATCTGATGTAGATTGAAACAAGGGTTGTTCTTGTCCTCAGTTCGTGCAGGCGCTTAGAGAGGGCGTCGTGAGGGGCTGTGGAAGTGTAACAGAGGTCATGCAAGCTTGTGGGGTCTGGAGAGTCACTTTCGATTATAATTGACACCTCTTTACTGTTACCCTGCCCATGGTAACTAAATTAAGGAGTGATGCCATAAATATTTGTACAGGTTTTCGCAAGGTAGACCATTCGATTCTGAATCGGACTGCGGATATTCTACTGAAGGGTTGGTGGATTCATTCCGTCTAACTAGTCTTAAACCTGGGATAATTTTTTACTATAAGCGACTATAGGTATCCGCTTTCCAGTTCCATTTGTACTCACCATCTGTTAGTCTGCTATCGCTTTCGATGCTGCAAAATTACTTACTTATAAATAGCTTGTACCATACCTTTCTTCAGAAGCTAACATTCGCTCAGCTCGTATTTAGGTATTAACTGCCTCTTTTGGAAATAAGTTTCAATGTCGCCTTCATAAAATTTCGCAAATTTCAAGGCTAAAGCCATGCACAATGTTGCTTAACTTGCTAAATTTTTGTGAAGGTGTTGCTAGCCGCACACAAAATCACCAAACTCGATCACCGCCCACTGTCGGCTGTTCGCTACTACTGTATCATTATTTTCGCAGTTACCAAACACATCTGAAGATATTCTCTCCCACCTAAATCGAGGATACCTCCATGCCATAATGATAAATGTGTTAGAGTTTAAGAGCAGTAAAATTAAAGTTTTAAGCCTCTTGTTTAAAAAAATATATTTTCAGTGACGACTGCTGTCATTTGTATTTCGGTAGCGTGCCGACTATACTCACTTGGGCTTTCGCAAACATGTCAGCAAGAATTCTGAGAAACTCATAAGTTAAATAAAACACAGTACCCTCTTCTGTCTGATTCGTCCGGTTTTCCGTATACGCTTCAACCCCGCATCACATCCCACTGAACATCGCAGCACGCAGCATGCTGGCATCGAGTACGGACCTTAATGAGTTACTGTATGTCCTGCCCGAGGTTTGAAGTGGATGTTAGAACCAACATAGAGCAAGTAAGTGTAGAATTGTCATTATAACATAGTAACGCCTTGCAATATGCGTTTTACCATACACGGTTGAAAAAATATATATGCAAAATGTTCTGCTGGATATTAAAAATCTTAAATACACGCAAATAAACACGGACAGTTACTCATTCACCCCGGAAGCTGTATCAGCTATCCACATACTGTGCCAGTGTCTAGTGTTTAAAATTGTAAGTATTTAAACCGATAAAAGGGTGGGGGGTGTCATATGCCTCAGCGTGTTCGTAACCCTGTCTTTCCTATAAGAATTTCGTATAACGCGGTTTTGCTTTATATGACGCGATCACTGTCATAACACCCCCGCACGAGGGGGATTATTTGTGCAGGCGAATTTGTACCTACATTTACTCCTCTGTAAAGAAGTATATTGTGATTAAATCAAGGAGGATGCGCAAGGGACACATAACGAGCGGCACAAAAAGACTCATGTCACACAAAGAGGAACTGATAAATTTACGCAGTAATAGTGCAGGAAATCCCAACAGGAAATACCACATGCAACATTATGTATAGACTAGAGACAAATAAAAAATACCTGTTTAGGAAACACGTGTGACGGTGGAAAATAGATTTAACTGGCTTAGGATATGTAAGTTACAGGGACATTTCTAAACGAATTGAAGTATCTCTGGTTTCCTTGAAGGCAATGGATGCCTTGATCACCCGCAAACAATTACGTACAATCGTTATGAAGAAGACACTTCAGTCTGTTTAATTACTTTCATTTTGGTTGAACGTGCAGCAAGTGTGCCGAGTGGCACAATGACAGCATTTCTAAAACGGACATAAACTGAACTGTTGATATGACTTGAGTTGACGAGGCATCGCCTGCAACGATGCAAGATTTGAGGTTCTGGCAGCGGTGCTGATGACGATTTGTCATTTTCCTGGCATATGATGCCCTGTATATTGGTGTATGCATTGTGTCCATTTTATTGTTTCATTGAGCACCTCAGTACCTGGGAGGATTGCCTAGCGGCTGTAGGCTTTCTACGCGATAGAGCTGCCGTGCTCAGGTACACGGCAAAAGAGACATTTTGTAGGTACCAATATTTTGGATGAGACTGATGCCTCGGTATTCGGGGTAGTCACAGAAGATCTCTTGTCTTCCTAAAGATGGAGGCAGCACATTGTAATGAAAATCTTGCACCTAAACTGCTTTATATCCCAGAAGAATGGGCTGTTCGAAATATCACGTTTTTACGCCTTCGTTTCGGATTATCGAGCAGCTTCTTATCAGCGTTAAAGATAGTTATTTTTATTGTGACATCTTTCGGACGATTAGCAACGTCGATTAGGATCGCAAATGCATACTTATACCGACATTTCCTTGTTACGTCTTGTGCTCCGAATATGTTATCACTTCTAGTGGCTTCGAAGGCCTTCAGTTTCTTACTGTTAACATATGTTTTATTTGACCAATAAAGAATAAAGTTTCCGACGCACCTTTTTCCTTCCTCTTATCGTAAGACACACAAATCCCTATCTATTTGTCATGGGAGGGATGACTTTTTGAACGAAAGTCTGCATGGTTTCTTTAGAAGTGAATTAATAAAGTAAACAGATAAGAAATGTCGCCCGTACATAAGGAGGCACATGTTGATCCATAGGCTCTCAAACTCTGGGACGAAATGGACTATAAGCGCGTTCCTACCTGTGTAGTGCTCTTATGCGTTATATTCACGCAAAGTACATAAATGTACGCAAGTATTAAAGGGCAAATCATATCCTTTCCGCTTATTTCTTCCCTGCAACTGTTTGATGTCGATTACATTCGGTGCACTTCGTCTGCACTACACTGATAGGATTGAGGTAGCGCACTTACTTCAAATGGCAACAGGCTGGGCAAATATAAGTTAAGCTTTAATTGCCCAACCGATAACAAAAAGGTTTGTAGAAATAAGCTCTTTTGAACCGGCATGAGGTCGTTGTCAGGGTCACTGCCATTGTTTAGAGAGGCTTCATAACATGTCCAGGTTTAATTTGTTCAGCATTTACACTGAAATTGTTTAATATTATGTTAATTAAAGTTTACCAAAGCTCTGTAGGTTGAGGGCATGTCAAATATTCTCGTGTTGACAGCTGTGCAAAAACAGCTCAGTTCGTTTTACAGATTGTATGTGTTTGATGGGAAGTGGTAGTTATAACGTACAAGTTGGATAAACTGGAAATCTTTACCGGGCAGGGACAACGCATTAACTTCTCCCGTCCAGAATATGTCGGGGACTATTTCGCCAGTAATAAAGCGGTCAGAGGAAAAATTGATAGATAATCATGATGTAAGGTAAACGTAAAATTCTCCTTGTACACGCCGTGAAGGCATATGGGGTAATGCAGGTACGGCTCCACTCGTTCTGGATTTTCACGCTGGTTGGAAGAGACTTCTCGGCTTCACGGCCCTTCCGCTTTACTCGCAGGGAAGGCATTATCGGTACCCACCGCTAGGAGGGGGTGGGGGGCCGCGGTGGCACAGTGGTTAAGGTATTGTGCTACAAATCGGAAGGTCGCTGGTTCGATCTCAGCTGGTGTCGGTGGATTTTTCATTGACATAAAAACCCTTCCGATTGTACTATGGCCCTAGGTTCGACCCAGCCTCTAACAGAAATGAGTACCAGGAGTATTTCCTGGGGATAAAGGCGGCCGGTGCCTAAGGCTGACAACCTACCACCATCCTGTGCCCTTGTCACGAAATCTGGGATCCTTAACTTCCTGGAACCCTCTGGGCCTGTCCAGGCCTGTAATGGGACTGCTTTACCTTTACCTTTTACCGAATAGGAGACAGGTGGTCGCTGGAACACGTCTGAACGCTTTGGGAAAAGACAAATCTGTTGTTTATGCCGGCACTGAAACAGCGATTCCTCTTTCGCCCTGTCCATAGCCTAGCCATGTAATACCGCATGAAGTATCCCGACTTCTATTTATAATCTATTCTAAGTTCTTATGCGTACGTTTATTATAATACATGTCTAATGCAGTTGCAGAATAAGACTATGTCAAGTGAACTTACAATTCATGTTCAAGACAAAAGTCGTCCCCTAACGTGCATGAAGGCACAGAGGGGGAATCAAGGTTTAACCCTACTCATGCTTAACCTCGATACTAGATGATTGTGGGTGGTCAACGCAACGCCCCGGCCGCTTTTTCCCCAACGAAGTTCCCCGCTACCCATTGTAGAGGAGACTGGATGGGCCATAGGTTCGGCCTGGGCGGATATGGAGAAGAGAAAACCTCTTCCTCCACCGGGGTTCGAACCTCAGCGATTAGCTGTACCGATTAAGCTATGCTGACCCCTTTTGTGATTTTTTTTGTGGTGCAAGAGCCTTGCTTGGGTCTAGGCCACCTCATTTTGAGGTTTCGACGTCACACACAAACACACACCACACTCGATAGGACTTCTCTGGACGAGGGATCGGCCCGTCGCAGAACCCTCTACCTGACATGACCGAGCTTTCACAAGAGACCGACATCCATGCCCCGGCGGGACTCAGAACCGCAGTCACAGCACGTCAGCGACCGCCGACCGCGCGGCCACCGGGATCGGCTTTAAAATATTAGTGTCCTCATTTTATTTGCGTTCTGTATATTTCGTTAATAGGGACAGGTGGCTGGCTGTTGTGCGGTAATGAACCTTCGGGCTGTATCGTATGTTGGGCATCCATTGACTAGCTGAGAACCTGTTAGCTTCTCAAGAACGACTCTGCTCCACGGAGTAAGTCATATTTCACCCGACAAACGTCCTTCAAATGAAACCCACAGGGATTCATAAAATACAGGTGTAAGTTTTGATGTGTTTTAATGCTTGTGTAATATTTTCTCTTTATGTGGGAATTATTTTTATTATAACTGTATGTTAAGTATGAACCATCGAAAAGTTGTCCTATCTCCTGTGCCTGCCTTACTGAATTCTACTCAGCTTACAGGGCGTAGTGTATACCTAGATAACATATACGTCATATATAAAAATGAGCACTTTTTAAACACTATCCAAGGGATGCATTTTCCCCTTCTTATTGCTCTGGACATAAGATTTTTATCCTCAATACGATAAAACGACCTTCCGTGGGACTGAACCTAGCTCTTTGAAGCACCCCCCCCTCCCGTACCCCATATTGATAGAACTGCCATTCCCCAGTATTTTGCCCGTAGCATTGCACTGTTTAGTGTGACAGACACGTGTTTTTTCTATGTTTTGCTGACCGTGCATCTCAGTATATTTATCTTAGTAATCAACCAAATTGATGCACAAAATTTTGTTTTACAATACGTTTATTTCATGCCTCTACATGTTTCGGGCACATGTGCCCATCAGGCGGTCAAAATTGTATTATACAGCATCTGGTATCATCACACCTATAGGTGTGATGATGATGAGCACATGTGCTCGAAACATGTAGAGGCATGAAATAAACTTATTGTAAAACAAAGTTTTGTGCATAAAGTTGGTTAATTACTAAGATAAAAGACACGTCTTTGTTAAAGGAGCTGGTAAATACAAATGGTGAAATTTTTTCTTACATTAAAAAGAAAGATTACCATGATTTTTTTCGTATTTCTGAAGTAAATTTTAAGAACAAACACTCTATTCCCAAATATTTGTTACAAAGACCAAGTGAAGCATCTGATGTACGCAAATATCAGAGCATCTACTAACAACTGACCTTTCAAAAATAAGTTAGCGAAGTCAATGTATATGTAAATTAACCGACTGAAGACTGACCTTCTTACCACCGTTAAATTCTTTACAAACAGAGCTGAAAGTTAAGCAATTACCCGCGTTTAGTAAGGCTCATGCACTGCATGTTGCATACTAATGGCAGCGAGGAATGTTTTCAGTTTCTGTGTTTTAGTAAAGCATGTTTGGTGCGGGGGAATTCAGGGGTACAGAGCGTCGTCTAGTGTCGATGGGATCCTGGTTAACCTGTGGCCTTCCTCTGTCTAGAAGGAACTCCACAGAGAAGGACCCTTGAGAAACTATAATACCACAGCTTGTCTTGAAATTTTCCACCTTAAAACTGTATCCGAATAACGCTGTCATATCGTGGCTGTTTAAGACTTTTTAATATTATCGTACCATCTACGTGTAGGTGTGCCAAGAGGGCTCTTACCTTCAGATTCTCAGGCTTAAAGTTTGTATTTATTTTTTATCACCCGCACACATATCATATCCCGCCCATCCCATCCTTCTTGATTTTACCACCAAAACTTCTTATATCTGAAGAAACACACTTTATGAATATTCCCTCGGGTCACGCTACCACTGAATGTTCACGCAGCCGTATATGATTTGTCAGTTGCTTTTGCAGTGTTCTTTTACCTTTCGGAGATTATATTCACGATGGAATCAGATCAGATGGGAAGTGATTTAGAATGTTATGCGAGGGTTTGTGAGAAGCTGGCCTTATCTGTTTCAAGGTATATTCCAGGAATTAGTGTGGAGGGGCCGAGGCCACGTGATTGTGACCACGTTCTAAGAAGGCGGTAGAGCAGCCAAAGTTTTTGACACTACTGCAACTCCCTAACCTCGAATATTGAGGTTTTCACAGTGACTTGAACGAAGATTCCAGGCTTGGAGCTACCCTGATTCTTTAGTGCAGAATGACAAGTAATTGCGCTTGCTCGAGGTAACCCTAAAATACTTTTGCTCGCCGGTTGTCTTTACTTCCGTTGCCCAGGTATTTATATTTGTCTACATTCTTTGAGATTCAAACACGAATAATAAATGGCGTTGCTATCATTCGGTGCGGCATCTTTTTCTTCCTGATTGCTTTCTAAATTACAAAGATTAAGGTACACAGAACTATAGCTTTGCCTCTTGTTTTGTATGGGTGTGAAACTTGGTCGCTTACATTGAGGGAGGAACGTAGGCTGAGGGTGTTTTAGGGTAGGGTGCTTAGGAGAATTTTTGGGCCTGAGAGGGACGAGGTAACAGGGGAATGGAGAAAACAACATAATGAGGAGCTTAATGATTTGTACTTCCCACCCAGTATTATTCGGGTGATGAAATCGAGAAGGATGACATTGCCGGGGCATGTAGCACGTATGGGGGAGAGGAGAGGTGTGTATAGGGTTTTGGTGGGGAAACCTGAAGAAAAGAGACCACTTGGGAGACCCAGACTTAGATGGGTGGATAATATTAAGATGGATCTTCAGGAAGTGGAATGTGGGGGCATAGATTGGATTGAAATGGCTCTGGATAGAGACAGATGGCGAGCACTTGTGAATGCGGTAATGAGCCTTCAAATTCCATAAAATATGGGGAGTTTCATGACTGGCTGAGAACCGGTTAGTCTCTTGAGAAGGACTCTGCTCCCTAGAGTAATTAAGTAATTAATTAAGTATAGCAAGTGTAGTATGCCGTTACTGTAATGAGGGCCAGCCCCAATGCTCCTCGCTTTCCGGGTCTGTGAATCTTGTTTATGGACATTGGACATGGTTGAGTGGGACACAGGCCTGTCTCTAGGCCTCGACCTGTCTATGGCCCAGGTGGGAATTAAGCAGACGATATCGATACACACCGTTGGATGTCATTAGGACGTTTAGTCGGGGCGGCCACTGTGACTGGCGAGGTGTATTTTTCATGCCGGTAGTGTGCAAGTTTACGTCAACGATACAGAGATTTTGAGAAATTTTATCACGTTTTAATTTACTCTCAAGTCAATCACGAATTATAATTGATCGCTACACATCAGAATTGAATTCACTGCACAAAATTCGGTCAAGGTTTCACACACCAAAAGTTTACAAAATGCATTTGGGTCTTTCCTCGCCTGGGATGTTAGGCAGTGTGTATTGTTATTACCGAAACGCTAGTTACTCATTTCCACTCAACTTTATGTAACATCCCAGAAGAACGAAGATCTCGTTTTCCCGCGGATAAAGCTTGAAATCTAGCAAAATGCGTTTAGCTGTTTCGCAAATGAAATATTCAGACGGGGGGACGGACAGACAGACTATATGTGTCATTTATGCTTTAGATTTATGCATGTTTTGTTTAAATAAAGATGAAAAAAGGCGGAAGGTATGCAAATGCTTTCCAGTCGTCGCAGGGAGTATAACTGTACTGCCCGCTTTGAATGCGAAATGTGTTCTGGAACAAGCATAGGCTTTTAGCTTTGTGTCAATGTTTAATTTTAGCTTTCAAGGATTGTTATAGCCTCATTCGTGGAGTTACTTCATTTGAACACAAGATACTGGCAACCGAATGGCCTCATGACACTCGGAACACTTCATCAATCGAAGAGTGACGTACTCAAGCGAGACCGTTTTTATTATGCAAGCGGATACTCTCTGTCTACGCACGCACAGTAGTCTCGCAGTCTGTGACCGCAGCACTAATTGATGGACTTTTTTTTTCTTTCCATCTCGTACGTAAAAGTGTGAAAATTAAAATATGGCAGTTCTCTAGTTATACGCATTTTTAAAGGTCTGAAACTAATGGTGTCACTCAGAAGAACAGAATTGCGGTGAGAGTGTTGGAAAACGCATTGCTGAGGCGATATTTGGGTGTAAGAGAGTGAGGCAGTGTAAGGAGAAGGCCGGGTGGGAACAAAGTAATGAAGAATATATATATATATATATATATATGTGTGTGTGTGTGTAGGTGTGTGTGTGTGTTTTACAGGAGCGGTGATAGCGTAGTCAATATAATGACTACGCTACGGGCAGAACGA
>Ga0123355_10004677_pt1 | contig 19941 bp, 14 predicted proteins | sample TergutEmb28metaG_3_FD_89872 | JGI IMG/M metagenome (GOLD analysis project Ga0123355, IMG submission 89872) | Embiratermes neotenicus P1 segment gut microbial communities from Petit-Saut dam, French Guiana - Emb289 P1 | ecosystem: Host-associated > Arthropoda: Insects > Digestive system > Gut ...
CCCCCCCCCCCCCCTACCCACTTCTAAAGGCATGTATTTTCAGACACTTTCCGACATACAACAACGCTGTCCTGCTCAACGGTGACGCCGGGACTACTCATGCTAATTCAGCAACCTCTTACAACGAAGGAACTTTGCAACTTACAGATATTCGAAATTTTCCAAATAAATCTGGCGTCGGAAGTTTTAAAACACGGTCTTATATATATATATATATATATATATATATATATATATATACACACACACACACACACACACACCGCCTGCCTTAATATTAGAAAATTCAGCACTTCAACCGCACAGAGTATTTGTGTTGCGTATTAGTACCACAATAAACGATGATCATTGCTCAGCAGTAATAATGACGTCACACGTTGCTACACAACTTTTTATCATAGCAAATCCACAGCAGCTACATACGTCAATAACATCTCATCCTAGAGTCATTAATAGGACCGATATAGACTTTCCTAATCACGAACTTACTTACTTATTTACTCCATGCAGCAGAGTTCTTGACAAGCTAACATGTCCTCAGCTAGTCAAGAAATTCCCCCCATTTTATGGAACCCCAAAGTTCATTACCGCATTCATTAGAGCCCGCCACCTGTCCTTATTCTGAACCAGATCGATCCAGTCCATGCCCCATCCCACTTCGTGGAGACCCGTCTTAATTTTATCCCCATCTATGCCTGGGTTTTCCAAGTGGTCTATTTCCCTCAGGTTTCCCCAACAAAATTCTGTACACACCTCTCTCCTCCCCTATACGTGCCACATGCTCCGCCCATCTCATTATTCTCGATTTTATCACCCTAACGATACTGGGTAAGGAGTACAGATCATTAAGCTCCTCATTATACAGTTTTCTTCACTCCCTGTCACCTCGTCCCTCTTAGGCCCAAATATTCTCCTCAACACCCTCTTCTCAACCACCCTCAGCCCACGTTCCTCCCTCAATGTGAGCGACCAAGTTTCACACCCATACAAAACAACAGGCAAAATTATAGCTCTGTATATCTTACTCTTTAAATTTCTGGATAGCAAACTGGAAGACAAAAGATTCTGCACCGAATGACAGCAAGCATTCCCTGACTTCAATCTGCTATTAATTTCTTCCTAAATAGAATTCTGATTTGTTAAGGTTGTTCCAAATTATTTGAACTGTTCCACCCTTTCAAAGAAACTGTTATCAATCTTTAAACTGTGATTTTGTTCTGAAACTTTATTTCCCAAAACGCTGACGATGAGGATAAAGACGGACAACATACATCTACAGCACCTTCCTTAAATATGGGGAACAGAAACAATATTAATTGCCTTAACGAGACCATGGCTCAAGGCAGATTGGAATAGCGGCGAGGGCTGCGCTGCTCGCTGCCACGTGTAACGGCACTGGGTGAAGCGCGATGGGAGTTGTCGCATAAAATGACCCTGTACCATAAAACTGTCACTTTTTATATAAGCCTGTAAAACTTGGTCCGTCATTTTGAAGGAATAGCAAAGAATATAGATTGAGGTAATGAACCTTCGGGGTGTGACGCCGTGTCATTTGTTATACAGATGCAGACACACCAGTTCGATGACAAGTTCTGTGGAATGTCAGAAAAAGTGCCATCTTTCAACAAGAAACATATATAACAAGAAGCAGAGAAAATCAGCCAATCGTAACGCCCCACTTGGTCTGGTTCATCGACAGTCAATTTGTCTTCTGGGTGGGATCTCACTCCATACACGAGCTAGGTTTTGTGACATTCTAGAGAGCGACTCTGAGATGTTCCAGTGTGCAGTTCGAAGCCTAACGATGTATCTAGGGAGTTGAAGGTAGGATCTTACTGTAGACCGAACGGAGTATGATTGATGGATCCGTTAGGGCAACGAAGGAATATCTTCCAAGTCCACTAATAGAGATAAACACAGTAGTACGATATATTATGATGAAAATGTTACAAATTTGTATAATATATTATGTACCGTCAATACACAACATACATCAAGACAAGATGCAAAAATTACAATTAGGTTTTATTTCGCTACATGTTTCGGCCGTGACCGGCCATCTTCAGGCCAACTACGAATATATTAAGGTACAGAAAAAATAATACTCAATGGGATCCCATATACATACGTAGATGCAATAGGCAAAAAAGTACCTATCTACTGTGATAACGACACATGAATTCCACTTTTTTGTTGACATATACACAATACGATTAGTGTATGAACCATTGTGAGGCCTGAATACAGTACATGAAGATTTAGTTTTACCATTTTACCATACCATTCCACTGCTTTAATCGTAAGTAAGAATTTTCATATTTTATCAAGTTTTAATGTGAAAGAAATGGGATCCCGTTGAGTACTATTTTTACTGTACCTTAATATTGTTCTTAATTGGCCTGAGGATGGCCGGTTATGGCCGAAACATGTAGCCAAATATAACCTAATTGTAATTATTGCATCTTGTCTTGATGTATGTTGTGTATTGACGGTACATAATACACCATAAAAATTTGATATACACAACGGGATGGCCTCTCTCTCTCAAAAAAAAAAATTACAAAGTTACAACAGATGAGTTCTGAAGAGTACCAGAGGAGAGTATGCGGGAATGTCGGGTGGTGATACAAACACATTACTGTATACAGAGAATTAGAGAGGTGTCGTGTGGGAAATATGCATCATATGGAGGACTGATGGATCATATAGACGACTGATGCTTCATATTGACCAGTGCTTCTTAACCTTTGTGAGACCGCGGCCCGGTAAATTCTTTTTTCATAAGACGAGGGCCCGGTCCCAATAAATTTACTCGTAAATACCTTTCCAATTTTTTTAAGTTCATACATTAAACTAATACAAGTATTAATAATTAATTATGGCATAATCATAGTGTATTAGTGCAATTATGTGTACGGTGTGGCATGTTGACAAATATAATATTACATTTAAATTAGTTATCAATTCCAGGAGAACCTCTCGCGGCCCGGTATAATTGATGCCAGGGCCCGGTACCAGGTCGCGGCCCGGAGGTTGAGAAACACTGAAATAGATGGAATATATACAGGACTGATGGATCATACGGAGTATTGATGGATCCGTTAGGGAACTAGAGAGGTGTCGTGTGGAATATGTGCATCATATAGAGGACTGATTGATCCGTTAGGACACTTTAAGAAAAAATTCCAAGTCCACTTGTAGAAGTAAACACAGCAGTACGATATATTGTGATGAAAATGTTACAAAGTTACGACAGATGAGTTCTGAAGTGTACCAGAGGACAGTTTACGGGAATGTGCGGTGGTGATACAAATACATTACTTTATATATGGAATTAGAGATGTGTCGTGTGGGAAATACGTATGCATCACATAGACGAGTCTTGGGTGTGGTCGTGTAAAGCTATTGGTCGAAACTTAATTATTGTCCGAGTCTTGCACTCGGACCCTCGCGTCGTAGTGACATAGCTTCATACTTGTCGTTTAACCCCTTGAAACTGACAAATTATCAAAAATAACTGACCCGGAAATGGGGGCTAGTCTCCTTACAGGTCGGAGGGGTCGATAGCTCAAGTAATCCCTTCCTTCCTGCTTGATATAAGACTTGGTGTTAACAATGACTGTGAAAAACTTCGAATGAACGTAACCTTCAGTACACGAAGTCAGTTATTGGTCATACTTATGACAACGAACGTTTCTCGCCTTGCCACACTGTGTCAAGTTTCAAATTCGGAACTTGCGATATACAGATATGCGTCGCTTAACGACGGGGATACGTTCTGAGAGCTGCGTCTTTATTCGATTTCGTCGTTGTGCGAACGTCATAGAGTATACTTACACAAACTTAGATAGTATAGCCTACTACATACCTAGTCTACAAACTTCTACAGCATGTTACTGTACTGAATACTGTAGGCAATTGTAACACAATGGTAAGTGTTGTAATATAATATAATATAATATATTTATTATATTATGGGACCACTGTCGTATAAGCGGTTCATCGTTGACCGAAACGTCGTTACGCGGCGCATACCTGTATTTACGCCGTGATCGTCCTTGCACCACTCCGAACGTCAAGGGATATAAAAAAATATCAATACACATTTCCGCTTTCTTAGACTAAACGAAACAGACTAATGGCACCATGTTCGAGTGTAGGGCAGTACGTCCTCTCTCTTTGCAATAACTCCAGAAAAAACTGAAGGATTTTCAAGCATCTATACGGCGAAAAATACTGTCTTCTAAGATACGATGCAGAACAGTCTACACAAATTTAACGACATTTCAAACAAACTTACTGACTCAATCTTCAGGGCAGAAGAGGAGGCAACTTCTACCAATCCACACGGCGACACATCCCACAATATTTTCTCTCACAATCAACGCCGGAAATACTTAAAAAACCAAACGTTGATCTGAACTTTTTTTGATAGGAGCCAGCCCGTTGTGTTACAGTCTAAACGAAACGATCGTTCGGTCAAAACACAACATTGCATATACTGTTGTGTTTTGACCGAACCATCATTTCGGTTGATCTGGTCTGCTTAACAAGCAATGTACAAAACTCAACATTACACTTGTACACAAAATCTCTTGTGTCACCTTTTTACACGGGTTCGACAAGTTGCAAAAAGCGTCTATTGGCGTCATGTCCGTCTGTCCGTCCGCCCGCATGAACTAACTCGGCTCCCACTGGACGGGTTTTCATGAAATTTGGTATTTGCGTACTTTTCGAAAAAATCTGTCGAGAATGTAACAATAGGAACGGGTACTGTTCATGAAGACCCGTGTACAGTTATGAAAATATCTGGCTGAATTCTTCTTAGGATGAGAAATATTTCATAAACAAGTTGCAGGAAAAAAATCCTAAACACACATTTCATGTATGATATGATATGACATATTTGTTAACTGCAATTGGGTAGCCACCCAATGGCAGTAGTACAGCACACATTTACACACAAACACACACAATACACAGAACGACACAAAACAAACAATATATGGAACAACACAAAAATTTGGAAGGGTGCGGGCCGTGCCCCATATTTGCGGGTTTTACCCTGGCATTTGCCTTACAACTGAGGAAAAGACACGGAAAAACCTCAGTCAAGGTAGCCGAAGAGTGCCAGCAGGCACGATGGAGATACATAAATATACAATACCATTTTCCACAGAAAATCTTGCCGTTTATGGGACAATATAGGAAAACATGAAGCCAGGCAGCCCACAGCCTACAATACAATGTGGTTGAAGAAAAGACGCAATTTGCGTGCCGGCTAACTAGGGCAACAATGTAGACAACCACTCATAATTGTTTAACACTCATCGACTTATAATTAATTCCGCCTGATCTCGCAAAATGTTTTACGCCAACACAAAAATTAGAAAATGCGCAGCGAATTATCCGTCATTACGATCTGTTCAGCGAAAATGCACGTCTAACGAAGGCCATGCGCAAACGCAAACGGACATTCTTTGGTGTCAGCGCAGCGTCGGGCAATTTACATAAAGACCTACAGATAAAGGTAAAGTTAAAGATAAAGTTCACCCTAGAACAGGCCACGAAGGCCCAGAGGTGGAACAGAGGTATAGCTCTACTCTTTCTTTAACCTTGGCGCTAGATGGGGTGGGTGGTCAACGCCACGCCCTGGTCGCTTTACCCCCAAGTACCCATTGCATAGGAGGATGGGTGGGCCCCGTAGGCCCAGAGGTGGAACAGAGGTATAGCTCTACTCTTTCTTTAAACTCGGCGCTAGATGGGGTGGATGGTCAACGCCACTCCCCGGTCGCTTTAACCCCAGGTACCCATTGTATAGGAGGATGGGTGGGCCCCGAAGGCCCAGAGGTGGAATAAAGGTATAGCTCTACGCTTTCTTTAACCTCGGCGCTAGATGGGGTGGGTGGTCAGCGCCACGCCCCGGTCGCTTTACCCCCAGGTACCCATTGTATAGGAGGATGGGTGGGCTCCAGAATCGGTCTAGACGGGTGCGGAAAATTTCGCCCCCCACAGCAATTCGATTTCCGGACCCTCTAGCCCGTAGCGAGTCGCTATACCGACTGCGCTATTCCGGCCCACATAAAGACCTACGTACGTTGTAAAGATGCCAACGACATAAATTTGCCCTAAAAGCATTGTCGTGTTTCCACGACAACAGTGGTTATGCGAAAGCGCCACAATGTTACGTCACACGCACACTGTCAATCTTGTGTGTTTCTCAATAACTGATCTGTTTGCTAAGCTATATATAAATGTAGAGCAATCCCATTACAGGCCTGGACAGGCCCTGAGGGTTCCAGGAGGTTTAGGCTCCCAGATTTCAAAACAATCGGTACATGAAGGTGGTAAGGTTGTCAGCCCTACGCACCGGCCGCCTTTACCCCCAGGAAATATTCCTGGTACTCATTTCTGTTAGAGGCTGAGTCAACTCCAGGGCCATAGTGCGTCCCGGAGGATTATTTCAATGAAAAATTCTAATGACACCATCGGGAAACGAACCCGCGACCTTCCGGCTTGTAGCGCAGTGCCTCAAACAACTGCACTACCGCGTGCTAGCCATATATATTGCGTATATTATACACCTGCATGAAACCAAGCATTTAACGTTATGATGGTAATCATGTGAACAGGTCCGTCTGTCTATTGCCTCATTCTGAAGCTGGGATCACTACCGAGGCTTAACTGTGTTTTTGCTCCGATCCTTAAGCTACTGACCGCTTGCAAGCTGCTAGCAGTACTATGGCGTGTTCAGACCACCAAACCATCTACTTTTTTCTTTCGTTATCTTCGGGTTACTTTTTGTTCCCACCCACAGGAATCGCATTACTGGCCCAACCAGCTGACTGCTGTGGTCAGGAGCAACAGGATTGGCCAGAGGCCACACAGCATTTCCATAGTTATGTATACACTTGCGCCGACTTCGTATTTGACACCAACCTCTTGATATTCCACGGCCTGCGAGCAAGGTACCCTGAACGACTGGCAAACTTCCAAGGCTTTCTCGATTCCTTTAAGTGTATGATTTCATAACAAAATTATACAGACAGCAAACAGCAGTCATGTAAAACCTGAAAACTGAAATGTTGGCACCGAAAGATAAAGCAAATAAGACATGCAATGAACGTCTAACGTAACAATGAGCGTTCCAGCAACCATTGTTGCAGTGAAAAAAGCAATGAGTGTTACGTATTGTCTTAGGTATCCAACTGCGCATGCGCCATATTGTCATCTGTGGCCTGTCCGGCTCTACAATATTTTTCCACATTATCTCATAAACGGCACGAGTTTGCGCGTGGGGAGGAGTTGCTGGTTTGAAATGCTCATTTTATCTACAATTGGTCTCAAAACATTATCACTCTAAGAAAAATTAAGCGAGATACTATAGTAAATGCACACACGCTTTCATGTGAAGTGCCAGTTGCTCTTGTTAGGTTTTAATGACATTTAAAATTTAGAAGGATTTTTCGAAAAATATAAAATTTCACGAAAATCCGTCCAGTAGGAACCGAGTTGTTCCACGCGGATGGAAGGACGGACAGACTGTAAAGATAAAGGTAAATCAGTCCCATTACAGGCCTGGACAGGCCCAGAGGGTTCCAGGAATTTAAGGTTTCCAAATTTCGTGACAACGGCACAGGATGGTGGTAGGTTGTCAGCTTTACGCACCGGGCGCCTTTACCCCCAGAAAATACTCCCGGTACTCATTTCTGTTAGAGGCTGAGGGACAGCCTGTACCCTTGCTAATTATCCATTAACATCCATCTTAACATATTCTTTACATGTACGCCTATGTATCCGAAGTGGCACCTTCAAATGCGATCCTTCGACAAAATATTGCGCATATTTCTAATCTACTTGCATGCTTTCCCCCATGTACCCTCCCATAATCACACTGATTATGTAAAAGGTAAAGGTAAAGTGATCCCGTTATAGGCCCGGTGTGGCCCAGAGGGTGGGTAGAGGTATAGCTCTACTCTTCCATGACCGCGGCACTAGAAGGGGGTGAGTGGTCAGGAGCACGCCCCGGCCGCACTTTACCCCCGGGAAAGACCCGGTACCCGTTCTACAGGAGGCTGGGTGGGCCCCAGGGCCGGTCTGGACGGGCGGAAAATCTCGTCCCCACCAGGATTCGATCCCGGACCGTCCAGCCCGTAGTCAGTCGCTATACTGACTTAGCTACCCGCCCCACACATTGATCATTTGTAAGGATAAAACCGCCCGGCCCACCTTACTCACGCAGATCGTTGCGCATGACACCTAATTTACAGGGACTAACGTGGTTTGAGCGGTGTGAAATTAACAAAGAAGAACTATTAAGTCGATTAATGTCTTAGTTGATAATTTGAAATATCTTTTGTCTGATTTATTACTAGTCACTTTACGCTGATTTGTTACATGTTCTGCTGATAGGCGATAAACGTAGCACGGATTGCTTTGACGTTTAGCGTATTCGCTGCACATCACAAATTTGAGACATAATGGTCATGGACATGTTCTGAAATTTAGCATAACCATTTAAATCCAATTTAACACAATAACTTTAGCACTACCCCACTGTAACAATTATTAATTTCTAGTTATAGAACTTAGTCTGTAAATCTGGTCAAAATGAGGAGTGATGCGACGCGTCCTTCTGTTAGGAAAACCGAAATACTTGGGCGTCGTTCCCTCCGGTAAGCAAACCTGGTTCCCTTGCTCAAAAAATCCCCCATCTCTATAGTTTTTCTAACTGGTCTGACTGGTCCTATATAAATTTATCAAAACTTTAAGACTTTTTGTTCGGTCTCCCCACTGGTTCCTAATGTTTGACGCGGTATCACTCAATCTAATATATGTTAACCCCGTATGAGCGCATTCTATCGGACAATTTTAATGTATTACCCAAACTATCACGGTGTCCACCCCCTCTTGATTTACATCTCGAAAAAGTGTCAATCCCTCGAATTTTGACTGTCCCAGTAAACTTCAAAACCCCATTAAATCTGACACTGACAAATTCCTAACAAACTACAATCGTTTAATTAGCGCACCAACTTATGCACATATTTTTTTACATTAAAACATTTAAAATCGCTCCAACATGTTTTAATGTAAAAAATTAAATATATGTGGATTAGTTGGTGCGCTAATTAAATGATTCTACGAAATGCACGGTGCAACGATGAAGAAACTACAATCCCATTTGCACTAACATTCAACATCTCCTATCCTATGATAACCTCTACTTTCCTCCCTGTCCAGCTATCTCTCTATCCTACTTCACAAATGACCCCAGCTCACTCCCTGCTCTTGAAACCTCCCTCCCCGCTAACGCACTGATCTTCCATGTCAACTATCACCCGCCACTGACTTCCCTCTAACGTCCACATTCTCTGTCGCCACATTCCACAAATTACTTTCGATCCTTCTATATAAAGTAATCAATCCTATCCAACGGCTACACTATGCACAGTACAAACCCTGACAATCAATTCTACTGGGCTCTGACGACGGTATATGACCAAATGACATCATCTTTTTTCGGCCTTTGTCAATCGTCCAATTTATTTAAAGAAGGGCGGCGTTTCGGGAGCTGGATTTGCTACCGTCTTCAGAAAAGGAAAGTGCCTACTGTGGTTAACACTTAGATTGAGAAAAATACATTATTTCCTCCGCCCTAAGCTCTCTGTAGGAGATAAATCATAAAAACCGGACCAAGGAATTACTTATTAGCCGCTAGACCACGACATTCAACTCTTATAGCTTATTCTTGCTTGAATACAGTGCTGTTCTTCCAACATGACTCAATCGCCTTCGCTGCTGCTAACAGCAGCTAGCAGCCAACACCCCAAGCACCTGCAGAGCTTCTTGCAGCTGCAGCAGCCAGCCTACTTAGTTGTCCCGATTGCAAATTCGTTACGGTTCGGCCGGTCACTCGCCATTACTAGCAATGAGACGCAAACTTGCAGCCCATTCAAGTAAATCAGTCTTTTGTCTCACCTGTCGCTTTCTCAACCTTCTGAAGCACAGTGGTTAATATACGTACCACTTCATTAATAGCCACTGCACTATACCGCCTGTTTGTGTTTCTCTAACAACATTAACTTGTTGGTTTTTAAAACTGTTACGAGCGATAAAAAGTAACAATAACCAATACACTAATAGTTTTCGAAAGGAAAATGTTGAGGAAAATATTCGGCCCAACCTATGAAAATGGATCCTGGCGAATAAAAACTAATCAGGAATTGGATAAACTAATACAACATAAGAACGTAATAAACTTCGCCAGAGCGCAAAGGTTAGGGTGGTATGGTCATATCGAAAGAATGCAAGAAACAAGAATGGTCAAAGCAATACACTCATGGAAACCCATTTCAAAGAGGCCAACGGCAAGACCAAAGATACGTTGGGAAGATAATGTTAAAAAAGATATGCAGAGATCAAAAGTGCCAAATTGGAAGACCCTTGTCCAGGATAGAAGAAGATGGAAGGAAGTGGCTGAGAGGACCAAAACTCTGCCCTAAGAGTTGTAGAGCCGTACTAAGAAGAAGAAGAAGAAGAAGAAGAAGAAGAAGAAGAAGAAGAAGAAGAAGAAGTTAGGAGCGATAGCGAAGTTGCAAAAAGCGACTGTCATGTCTGTCGGTCCGTCTGCATGGAACTACCCGGCCCCCAAAGCACGGATTTTCACGAAATTTTATATTTCAATATTTTTAAAAAATCTGTCAAGAAAATTCAAGTTTCATTAAAATCTGACAAGAATAACAGGTAGTTGACATGAATACCGATGTACTGCCATGACAGTATCTCGCTGAATTCGTCTTAGAATGAGAAATGTTTCCGACAAAACTTGAAAATCAAAACACACATTTCATGTTCTACACCTTATTTTTTTTTTCTTCGAAAATCACGCCGTTTGTAAGGTGATGTGGACAAATACCGTACAGCCAGACAGGCCACAGATAGTAATATAATATGGCGCATGCGCATTGCACGCTGGATAATTAAGTCTACAAACACACACTCAGAATATGTAATAATTATTGCTTTTCCACAGCAACAATGGTTACGCGAATGCCCCTCAATGTTATGTTATACGTACAGTGCCTGTCTCTTGTTTACTGCCAGATAGGAACTGAACTTTGATATCATTAAATGAATTTCCGACATCAAAGGGGCAATATAACATAATACAGGCGTGCAAACGACATAAGTACCACCGGATATACATAATCCATAGCCACTTAAGCAACAAATTAATTCCGCTCAACGTAAGCCACAAAAAGAACTCCGGAAGTAAAAGATGGTTAAATTATGGCCTCCCATAATTAAGTGTATATTACAATAAGAAACCTTCACCTTTAACATACTCTGTTTATGCAAAAGCCTAATGACGATCCCGGCTGAGATGGAAACACCTAACTCAGAAGTTGAAACAATAAATTAGAGTTGCGTTGTTTGGACTGGAATTTTGAGTTTGTACTGAACCATAAATTCTACTCCGTACCTACTTCTCTGGGAAGGGGAAGCGGGAAATGATCTGATATATAAAAATGTCAGTAGATTAAATCGTCTTATGGTGCAGCCCACTACGAAGACCAAGTTCCACGCTTTCTTCACTGTGCATGTTCACAGTATTCACGAATAACAGCCGAAGGTGGAAGCCGTGGAAGACATGATTCAATCGGCATTAGCGTGTCCACCTTTCCCGAAAATGTTCCTCTAGAAACATTGTTTCTCAAACTTTGTGAGACCACGGCCCGGTAAATTCTTTTTTCATAAGACGAGGGCCCGGTCCCAACAAATTTACTCGTAAATACCTTTCCATTTTTTAAGTTCATACATTAAGCTAACATAAGTATTAATAATTAATTATGGCATACTCATAAAGTGTATTCGTACAGTTGTGTATGCGGTGTGGCATGTTGACAAATATAAAATTATATTTAAATTTGTTATCAATCACTGGACTAATGAAATCTTGTAGCATATTTTAGTTTCCTCAGGCCAACATCTGGGTCTGAGTTTTTCGACACATTCACGAATATTTTTCTCCTCAGAATATTTCCACTATACAACATTTACTCTTAAAAACTGCTTAGAAAACTAAAATGACAAATTCCAGGAGAACCTTTCACGGCCCAGTATAATTGATGCCAGGGCCCGGCGATTGAGAAACACTGCTCTAGATCTTGGCAGCCATTTCATGCAGGTCTGCAACTTACGTATTCTGCTCGTCAGTGCTGCCATCTTCTCAGAACCTACCTATGTATTTCTGACAAAACTTGTGCTTATTAAAACTAGTCGCCCATATTTCAGCAGCAGTTATAATACCAAAACTACTGTATATGTAATTCGCGACTGAATAATTGGATAATATACAATTACAGGTAAATAAAAAATTCAGAAGTTGGCAAAACTGCAGACCAGTGTTTTTGTTGTATACCAGTACAGCGCTTCGACAGGCACTGAGCGCGCAAAAGAAACAGCGTTCCACGGTACAGTTTCACTTAATCATCTTACAATAAGATTGGGGTTTTAAACGCCGCTTGTTCTTATAAAAAGATATTTTAAACGCCTGAATCTTTAAGTAAGAAACACGAAACAAAGGTGATTATCTTGGCACGTCCGACCCATGAACCATGCAAAACAAAATGGCGATCCGCTTCTTATGTCATGTTTGGAGGTTAAGCATTCCGTCAGGAGCGAGTAGCAATGCTTGCTGGGAAATTCAGACTGTAAGGCCAGCAATTAATAGGCCTACTTGTTCGGAAGCCCTTAATACGTACTGCATTAAAGGCTGTATTTATTAGTACGCAAATCAAAAACAATGATTTCAGGGTGCACAAATCTGTAATATTTTTAAACTGCTCTGCTAAAAGGGCCAATATTTTTACATTTCAAATTAATTAAAAACTGGAGGTGCACGGGTTACTAAAGGAAATACCTTGTCTAATGTTAAAAGGCAAGCATGTAACATTGAGGCACGTTCGTGCAACCATTGTCGCAGGTGAAACAATAGTTATGTATTCTGAGTGTGTGTTTGTATTCTACGTACCCAGTACGCAATGCGCATGCGCCGTAATATATTGTCATCCGTGGCCCTGTCTAACTCTACAATACTTTTCCACATTACCTTATAAACGAAATGAATTTCGGGGGGGGGGGTTATCGAACATAAAATGTGTGTTTTGATTTTCTCTGAACCTTCTGTATATACCATCTGTCATTCGAAATTCAGCGAGATGTTGCCATAAATGTACATATGCCTTCGTGTACAGTACCCGTCATTATTGTGAGATTTTAATTAAACTTGAAATCTCTCGAGGGATTTTCGAAAAACACTACAAATTCAAATTTCATGAAAATCCGTCCAGTGGGAGCCGTGATGTTCCACGCGGGTAGGCACATTAATACCGATTCAGAACGCCTTGCACGGGTGTCTGGCTTCTTTGTGGGCACGTTCGCAAAACTGCGAAAAGCTACTATTAGCTTCGTCATGTCTGTCCCTCTGTCTGTCCGCATGGAACAACTCTGCTCCCACTGGACGGATTTTCATTAAATTTGATATCTGAGAATTTTTCGAGAACATGTCCCGAAAATTCAAGTTTCATTAAAATCTGACAATAACAACAGGCACTTTATACAAAGACCAATATACATTTTTTGTTTATCTCGCTCAATTCTTCTTCGAATGAGAAATGTTTGTAGAGGAAATCAAAACACATATTTTATGTTCAATAACTTTTTTTCTGCAAGTCGTGCCGTTTATGAGATAATGAGAAAAAATATGATAAAACCAGACAGGCTACAGGCGACAATACAAAACGGCGCATGAGCTTTGCATGCCGCATAACAACGCTACAAACACACACTCAGAATACGTAATACTTATTGCTTTTCTATGGCGACAATGGTTACGCGAACGCGCCTCAATGTTGCGTTATAAGTGCACTGCCTGTATCGTTAATATCATACTTTAAACTGTTATAAATCCACGACAATGTAAAGCATCACTATTAATCACTCCATTTACAAGGACAGTTAAAGTGAACTCGCTCTGTACATCAAGACACTTCCGCAAGGTGCAGTACAAGGAAAGTTTGCTTCAGTTTACTTGTTCGTATTTACTTAGTAAAAGCCACACCTCAACTACTGCAGGAAATGAAAGGCAAACTAGATTAGCGTCACCCACCAGCAGCAGACACAATTTAAGTCTGATACTGATGGCCTGGACGGTGCTGCTGACACTTGCAGCTCTTTCCATGCTGGCCGCGAAGGCACATGGCGGAGCGGAGTGGAAGTAAAGAGCCACACATTATTGAACTTGGCACTAGTTGGGATTGGTCAGCCTCAGGCCCCGGCCGCCTTATCCAAAGAAATATGTCCCATAGTACGCACTGGATGCGAGGTTGGGTGGGTGCCGCAGCTGATCCCAACGCTTTCAGGAACAGAAAAATATCTTATTCCTGCCACAAATCGAACCCCCGATTCCTTCGTCATATACCAACTGTGCTCTCCAGGTTGCTCGTCTAATAGCCACAGGCCATTCAGCGGTAATTTTATGATGTTCATCAGAGTTTAAAGTATGATATTAACTAGTTTATTAACAGAGGATAATATTAAAATGTATCTTCATAAAGTAGGATTGGGGACATGGACTGAATTTATCTGGCTCAGGCTAGGGACTGGTGGCAGGCTCTTGTGAGTGCGGCAATGAACCTTCGGGTCCCATTAAGTGCTGGACATTTCTTGACAAGCTGAAGGCCAGTTAGCTTCTCAACGACTCCACTCCATGCAGTTGGTTCGTTCGTTACTTAGTTGCAATCAACTAGCTAACATGTTACCCTACTGTTAAGTAAGGAGATAGCTCAGTCGGCATAGTGACTAGGCCTTGGGCCGAACAAGAAGGAACGCGGTTCGATTCTCCGCAGGAACAACATACTTCTTCCTCTCCCAAAGCGTACAGTCTAACTCAGCGGTCCACCCAGCCTCCTATTCGGTAGTGCCGGTGGCTCGTTAAAACGTGGCCAACGCGACTGGAGCGTGCAGCTGACCATCGCACCACCCCGTGCAGATGACAAGAATGAATGGAGCTACACCTCCAAGCCCCCATACATCTTCACGACAAGCAAGAGGACAAATTACCATTATATACACGAGATGGGACAGCTCAGTCAATGAATCAGGGCTCAGGGGTAAGGCATTTTCTTCACCTCGACGTCCAGACCCACTGTGGGACTCACCCAGCCTTCTACTCAATGGGTGCCGGGACCCTTTCCCGGGAGGTGAATCGACCAGGACTTAAAGACAGTCATTCACCTCCACGAGGTGTCGAAGTTAAGAACACGTGGCACCATACCTCCACTCCACCATCTGCTTTCATGTTGTGGAACTTGATTAAGCAAACGGACGAAATTTACCGTATTTTCACTTCACCTGTTACCAACACTCCCTGCAATGTCGGGCTGCCAACTTTTGAAACTCCGACATGAAGAATAAAGTTTCTGCCAGCGAGATTCCTCACGTATACACAGTGCATCTAAAAGCTCCTGGACAAATTACTGGACTTAACCACACTTTACTTACTTACTCCATGGAGCAGTATTTCTTGAGAAGCTAACCGGATCTCAGCTAGTCAAGAAATTACCCGCATTTTATGGAACCCGAAGGTTTATTACCGCGTTCACAAGTGTCCGCCACCTGTCCCTATCATGAGACAGATCAATCCAGTCCATGCCCCCAACCCACTTCCTGAAGATTCATCTTAATATTATCCTCCCATCTATGCCTGGGTGTTCCATCAGGTCTCCTTCCCTCAGGTTACCCACCAAACCCCTGCATAGGCATCGCCTCTCTACCATACACGCTACATTCCCCGCCCATCTCATTCTTCTCGACTTTATTACCCGCACAATATTTGGTGAGCAGTACAGGTCATTAAGCTCCTCATTATGTAGTTTTTTTCCACTCCCCTGTTACCTCGTTCGTCTTAGGCCCAACTATTCTCCTCAGCTTACGTTCCTCCCTCAATGCGAGAGACCAAGTCATGTGACTTACATCACCGAATCCCTCTTGGAACGTAAGCGTCGTCTCCTTCCCGACCTATACCAAACAAGCATAAGTCTCTCCTTCACTTGTATATTTCTGTAAATATTTTAGGCAGCAGAAGAGACTCTTGAAGTGTCTCAGATGCTCACAAACCTTTTATGTTCTTAACATAAAAGCCCCAGCTCGAGTGCCTACTTAAGCAGTCGCCCTTTCATTAGGGCTACTGTGTTTGGTAGGAGGGTGATGTTTGTTCTTGAGACGTTCGTCAAACTTCGCCAGACGCAGTTTCCTATTTATCTTCTGGTGGACATATGAATTTGAAGATGACGCTTATGTTTGCTCGTTGCTATTGGAGAGAGCCCAACACTGTCGCGTCGTGTCTGGCTCCAGAAGTAATCTGAGCACCTTTTTGTCCCCACAGACACAGCGATTCTCACGGAGTGCACCATCATCATCTCCAGACACCGCTCCCCTCTTGTTATTACATATATATGTGGTATCTCTTTTTTTACACGTGTTATTTAATGTGTATCTTACGTTGTTATGGGCGTGAACAAAACACTTGTGTTTTTCTGGCCATTCCGCTTAACCATCTAAAGCACAGTGGTTACTGTATGTACCGCCTGGTTTAACACGCAACTCTGCACTCTACCTAGGCACAGTGTATTCATTTTCAGGCCACCATACGTCTTTTTGTCACCAGAAACATACTCTTTCTCGACCCGAAAATTTCCATCCGGACGGTTAGCAGAAATGTCCGCGTTATTTGATACTGCGGTCTGTTAATTCTTCACTCAACAGGAACCTGACGTCAGGGAATGCTTGCTATCATTCGGTGCAGAATCTTTTGTCTTCCATTTTGGCATCCAAAAATTTAAAGATTAAGATATACAGAACTATAATTTAGCCTGTTGTTTTGTATGGGTGTGAAACTTGGTCGCTAGCATTGAGGGAGTAACGTAGGCTTAGGGTGTTTGAGAAGAGGGGGTTGAGGAGAATATTTGGGGCTAAGAAGGAAGAGGTTAAAGTTGAGTGGAGAAAACTGCATAATGAGGTGCTTAATGATCTGTACTGCTCACCAAATATTGTTCCGGTGATAAAATCGAGAATGAGATGGGCGGGGAATGTAGCGCGTATGGGGGAGAGGAGAGGAGTATCCAGGGTTTTAGTTGGGAACCCTGAAAGAAAGAGACGACTTGGGAGACCCAGGCGTCGATGGGAGGATAATATTAAGATGGATCTCAAGGAAGTGGGACGTGGGTGCATGGACTGGATCGATCTGTCTCAGGATAGAGACAGGTGGCGGGCACTTGTGAATGCAGTAACGAACTTTCGGGTTCCATAAAATGCAGGGAATTTCTTGACTAGCTGAAAACCTGTTACCTTCTCAAGAAGGACTCTGCTCCATGGAGAAAGTAAGCAAGCAAGTAAGTAAGTAAGTAAGTAAGTAAGTAAGCAAGTAAGTAAGTAAATAAGTAAGTAAGTGAGTAAGTATGTATGTATGTATGTATGTATGTATGTTTGTATGTATGTATGTATGTGTGTGTATGTATGTATGTATGTAAGACTGTCATAATAAACAGTGATTTCCTGGAGCCACATTAGCAGATGGTTTCTGTAAAGGATACTGTTCACTGCGAGGAACGGACTGCAGTTTCATGAATTACTTAGACGCTGAAATACGTTAACATGCGTATAATACGAATGGTGACAAGGCTGGGAGGAAGCGTGGGTGGCAACGTTGCAGCCATCAGCCGTAATACCGCCGTCCCGGATGAATTCAATTGAGTGGCATTCTTAGTGTCTGGAGGGATGCAGCACATCCGGGGTTCCTGTTGTAGGGAGCGATCACCAGAGGAGGTCGGTGTCTCCATTTGTCACAGACTACGTACGTGTCATCAGACATAAAACCATTGGATTTTCCTTTCTGATATTCGCTGAGCTGGTTACAAATATTGCCTTCCTTTATGGAACGCGAAGATCCATTACCGTGTACACAAAAGCCCGACAGTACATCATATCCTGACACAGATCTCTCCTCAAATTCTACCTCTGTGACATTCATCTTTATACCTCTCTCTCATCTACGCCTATGTGTTTCAGCAAAGGGACTAAGGACAGATTAAATTAACGCAATTCTAGCTGCCGGTCAAGTCTGTCTTACCGCCTCCTATCTAATTTTCGGAATATTACAACCAAAAGACGGTGTTAAACTTTCTTCTAAACATCCAATAGTAGTAAAGGTAAAGGTAAAGCAGTCCCATTACAGGCCTGGAGTGGCCCAGAGGGTTCCAGGAAGCTAAGGCTCCCACATTTCATGTCAATGGCACAAGATGGTGGTAAGGTTGTCAGCCTTACGCACCTGCCGCCTTTACCCCCAGGAAATGCTCCTGGTACTCGTTTCTGTTAGAGGCTGAGTCGACCTCAAAGTGCGGCCGGAAGGATTATGTCAATGTAAAATGTGGTGACATACACACTGAACCCAATAACCCGTCAACCACGATTGAACGTTTACTGTATTCAGAACTTAGCATTCACTGCGACATGTTTGGGCCGACCAGGTCAATAGTTACAAAATTCTTGGGTAGCAAATTAGCAACATGAAGTACTCTCATAAGAAATGACACCTCATTTTGACATGCAGCATAACATATAGGGTCTACGTTATTGACACAAATTTCGAAGTTGTATGTATTTCAGCAGCTTTGAAGTTCTTTTACCATTTCAAGGTCATTTTATGTAACGTACTTAATTGTGGTATATAATTTTACTTTCTGAAAATTTTGTACAGTCGATTCAGCAAGAATTTTTACCTCCTTTTGCAAGGCTATTAGAGCTGATCATTCACCTGCAGGGAAAAACACAACGCAGACGGTTACTACGAAACGTTTAAAAATTTTCCGCTAGATTGCGCCACGTTACATATCCGAAGAGAGTAACCAGCTGAGACTGAGTGTTTCGGCGCAGGGTGTTGAGAATATTTGGACCTAAGAGGGATGAAATGAGAAGAGGGCGCAGAAAACGACGTAGAGGGGCCTCACGATCTGCGCCGTCCAACAGTTGTTAATACTATTACACAATGAAGGAAGATGACTAGTGCGGAACATGTAGCACGCATGGGCATAACACAAAAGTAAGCGACAATTAAATGTTAAATGTAAGGAAAGACGAAACCTAATAATATTAAAAAGGATGTGAAGTTGGGGAGGCGAAGGGCGTTTCAACTGCATTACCTTAACATTAGGCAGCAGATTCTGGTGAAAACGGTAACGCACTTTGCAAGGCGGGGAATTCTTGAGCGACTGCCGGCTTCTCAAGACGTACTCCGCCAAATGATGGCTCTTCGTTAATGGTCACCGCAATGACGACGCGACAGCCAACGAAACTTCCGTGCTCATTGAGACACAGAAATGGCTGGTCACGTGAAGCCGTGAAAGTACCCATTTTCTGTCACGTGGCACCGTGCAATCTGACAGCAACTCAACGATGCTCCATTTTCACGGTATTACTGAAACGTCTGTAAGGTTCTACTGAACCACACGGCGTCATACAACAGACGACAGTAATTAATACGCGTTCGCATAACCTCAAAAAGCGCCCATTAGCTTCGTAAAGTCCGTCTGTCTGTACACATTTGCGTGGCTCCCACTGGACGGATTTTCATAAAATTTGTCACTGGGGACTTTCATGAAACTTTGTCGCTTAATACCAAATTTCATTAAAATCGGACAGATATGTTGGGGCACTGTACAGGAAGATCTAAGCACGCGTTATGGTTGCCGGCGACATTAAGGCCCATTCTACACGAGCGCTCAAAACGCCGCGTTAGAAACGCTAGCTGTTAAGCGTTTTTTGTATTATCTACACAGCAGCGTTCCAAACGCACGCTGATAGAGCGTTCCAACCGCGTCG